>JADMIO010548888.1_pt1 | contig 70339 bp, 61 predicted proteins | sample 8958161 | NCBI WGS metagenome assembly JADMIO01 (sample SAMN16585339, study PRJNA669376) | soil metagenome | isolation source: Crop rotation soil | place: USA: Cullars Rotation, Alabama | collected 2011 | reverse complement strand
GGATGGTGTGTTGCACACGCCGCTGATGGAAGCGCTCGCGAAGGAGCTGCCACATGCACCGCGCGAGCAGATTCATGCCCTGACACTCGATTGGCTGGGCCAGCGTTATGCGGCGGCGAAATTGAGTGCGGATTTGGCGGGCAAAGATGGTGCTGCGTACCGCGAGGCGGTGCGGCAATCGACCGAGTGGCATCGTAAGCCGTATGCCGCAGCGCCTGTGACGACAGTTCACGCAGAGGGTCTGCATCACTACACCAGCGCGCGCCAGGCAGAGCATCATAAAAGCAAGCTCGAACGTGCCGAGGATATTTCCTACACAATCAACCATGCGCTTTCGTGCGGGACGACGGATGTGATTTTGCAGCCGGCAATAGCTGCGGCGTTTGGGATGAATGTGGGGTGCAACCCGGCGGATCATCACCATGATCATCATGGGCATGAGCACCATCATCACGAGCATGGTGCTAAACCGAAAATGACGCTGAAGATGTTTGCGGCGGAAGCTGGGCATTATTTCAAGGGCGAGATCATTGGAGATTTTCTGGCGGTGCCGCTAACGATTGCTGTGCAGCGTTTGTTCCCGGGATTCATGAATGCGATTCGCCACATGCTGGAGCCGGTGGCGGGGTGGGCATTCCGCCGTGGTGCGAAGCACTCGACACGTAACTGGGCGCGTAACGAGGGGATCGACATCAACTCGGCTGAAGCTAAAGCCCATGAAGAAGAAGTGTATGAGCGTGAGATTTCACACCTGCCGCAAGCGGCCGTGTGGAATATGTTCGCGTACCCGATTGGTGCAGTGGCGCAGAAAGTAACGGGGCACAACAAAAGCTATCCTGAGATTTTCAAAAGCAAGTTAGTGGGTGCGCTCATCAGTAACGGGTTGCTGATTGGCGGGCGGATGGTGGCGCCGGGTGCAGCACAAAAATGGGACCAGGCAACGAGCGAGCATATTTTTATGCCCGTGAGCAAGGCGGTGGGCAAGGTGCTCGGCACCGAAAAGCCTGAGAAGAAGCCGACCCGCTGGCAAGAGCAGGTGAGCAAGGATGATGCATCACCCGAGCTGGCACAAACGCAAAGCCGCTGATTATTTTGCGCCGTTGAGCAATTCCTTGTTCAGCGTATAGGTGCCGATGACTTCGCCCTTGGCGATCACATGCCCGCTACTGACTAAACGGTTATAGGTATTTTTCGCGGTGTTGGGCGAATCGGCGGTGATTTCCATATCGCGCGGAGCGATGACCGATACAGGGGCGTCCTTATCGAGCGCCATGACGATGAAGTGGTAATGGTGCAGACGTTCGTCGTTCCAGGGCGGGCAGGGTCCACCGTATGCTTCTTTCGGTTTTACGTAGCCGTTGAGCCCGAGATCGTTCACCAGCTGTTGGCCGGTTGGTGGCGTGTATAGGTTCGAACCGCCTTCGATTTTTGTGGTTTCGACGGGTAGATTAACGAGGGCGTAATGGAAGAAATTCTGGCGCTTTGAATCTTTCGGCAAGACTTTACCCTCTTTACCCGCGTCGGTGAAATCGGCGGGAACGTCAGGGTCCATCATGAATACAGCGAGAGAGGCTGCGTTTTTCGGTGCGCCGGACCAACTGATGGTAGGCCGCGGTGGAACGGCGTTGGTGTGATCGCTTTTACCTTCGCTGTTGGCCAAGCACAGTGCTTGCCCACCGCTGATCGGTTTACCGGGCTCCATGCCCTCGACGGTGACCTTGATGCTGCCTGATTGCATTTTTGGTGCGGCGGAAAGGGTGAGGGGAACGCACAAGGCAGTGAGTGCTGTGGCAAGCATGAGTGAGGAACGCATAATAGCTCCGCGACGGTAAGTTGACGATGTAAGACTTAGCGACATGCTTATAAAAAATCTACCAGGCAAGATTAAGCCCTAAAATTCATTTTTATACACTTCGAGTGGATAGGATTCCGACAGTTTTTTGCTGATTTCTGCGGTGAAGACTTTAGAGAAAACTGCTTTGACTTGTGGATTTTTCATCATCGTCAGGAACATGCGACTGTATCCGCTCTCGGTTATGTGAAAGGCATCGATGAACTCATCGGGATGGGCACCGATCGATTGAATGTCGGAGAAATTGAAGTAAATAACGCCTTGTGCCCCGAGCCAATGCGCGAAGGCTGGGGTGTTGAACTTTTTCCACGCTTTGTGCTTTGTGGAGTGATTGAGTGCGTTCAGCAATTGAGGATGCAGTGGCGGTGTGATGCCAATCAGTGTGATGCCGTTGCGCTGGGCATAGGCGATGAATGTTTCGAGGTCTTTAATTCTGTCGGCATCGAAACCGTCGGCAAACACGAATGGGCGTGTGCCTTCGGTAACGCGCTCGACGTCTTCCTGCAGGTTTTTAGCTGAAAGCCAGGTGTCGGTTTTTTGATAGCTATCGATCTGCATACCGTATTGATAGGAGCCATCGTAACGGAAGCCATCGCCACGATTGGCAGCGTTCAGGCCATAAGCTGGTTTGGCATAGATGGGGTCTGTTACCTTAAGGGAGAATGGAGGAGATTCGAAATGGGTGACAGTTTCTTCCAGCACTTTGAGGAAAGGCGGTGCGCCGAAATCGACATCGTCGAGGGAATACATGTTTTCCGGGGCCCAGTTGTCGCTCAGATCAAAAAAATCGATTGAGAAGAGCACTATTTTTGGCTTGGGAGAGCCGATCGCTTCGAGAAGTTGCTGATCAGCTTTTGGTGAAAATGTAGAGTTTGCCGCATTGTAAAAGCTATAAGGTTTGAACATGGCACTGCGCCACTGGTTCATGCGCGAGGAGCCGATGGCAAGGATTTCCGGCCGTGTCCATTTAGTGCCTTCGATTTTGAATTTGTAAATGCGCGAGGTGTATTTTGGCCCAAACAGGTATGGGCCCTTACTGTGAGTGTTGGTAAAAAGGTCATGAACCGTTACAGTTTCGCCGCTTTGAAACAGCACAGCGGAAAACGCTGCGACCAATGCGAGATGTGGCAGCAAGAAAGTAAATCCGATTTTGATGAGCTTGCGTGGTGCCATGTGCGCTAAAATTTAAAGTAGATGAAGGGTTGGTATTCCTTGGCGCTGTCGGTCCAGTGGTAGAGCAGCGTCAGGTAGATCAAAAAGAAAATGAGGTGATGGGCTAGCCGTTGCAATTTGCCCGGCGTGGGCTCGAGATTCCATTGCATATGCTTGGCGATGAAGTCGCCGGCCATTAGAAGGATGCAAAGTGCTATGCCCAGAACTTTATATTGGGCGTTTTCCGTACCTGCGCCGCCGAATGCGATGGTTTTGTAAATGTAGAGTGCATCTGCAACGCTGTTGGCGCGGAATAAAATAAAGGTCACCATAATGATGGAGAAGGTGACGACGATGCGCCATGGCGTAATGAGCCATGGCGGAATGCCGTAGCGTTTGAGCCATTTGTCGCGGCGCTTGAGGGTGAGTGTGGAGGCAGCGACAAGCACCCCATGGATGAATCCAAAGATGGCATAGTTGATGTTTGCACCGTGCCAGATGCCTACCAGCGTGAAGGTGAGAATGAGCGCAGCTGCGAGGCCGGTTGCACCGCGTGTGCGCCACTGGAAATGCAGAGGCGTAAACACATAATCGCGGAACCAGGAGGAGAGGCTGATATGCCAAGTGCGCCAATATTCTGGCAAGGTTTGACTGAAATAGGGGTGGTTGAAATTGCGCATGAGCCTGATGCCAAGGATGCGTGCGCTGCCGATGGCGATCAGCGAATAGCCGGCGAAGTCGCCGTAGACCTGCACCGGGAAAAAGAACGTGATACATATGAGGCTGAGGCGACTGAAATGCTGTGGATTAGCGTAGACGGCATCGACGATGGGCGACAATTGATCGGCGATGACGATTTTCATGAAGAAGCCGACCAGCAGCATGCGAAAGCCGGTGAGGACATCTTCGTGGGTGATGCGTCCGAGATTATCGAATTGCGGCAATAGATGTGTGCTACGCGCGATGGGGCCTGCAGTTAGCTGCGGGAAAAAAGACATGAAGGCGGCGAGGCGCTGCCATTTGCGTTCGGGGGGTATTTTGTCGAGGTAGACATCGATCAGATAGCCGGCGGCCTGGAAGGTGTAGAACGATAGCCCGACTGGAAGAATAATATGGTGCAGGAAATTCCAACGTTCATCGGTCTGCTCGAAGGCGGCGAGGAGTGCCAAACAATATTTGAAGCAGAGTAAGGGCGAAAGGGCACCTATGAGTGCGATGATGAAGGTGGTGCTTCGGCGACGGCTGGGCAGGCGGTCTGTTTCGAGCAGCAGGCCGGCTTTCCATGTCCACAAGGTCATGAGGCCGAGCAAGACGACGTAGAGGGGAGAGAATGCCGCGTAGAAGGCGAAGCTTGCGACGACAATCGCATAAATGCGTGTTTCTTTTACACGAAGGAAGGGTAGCGCAGTTGCGATCACGAAAAGGAAAATCAGGTATCTCGGATCGCTGAAAGTCATGGGTTACTTGAGTTTGCTGCGCAAGCAGGTGAGCATTTCGCCAACATTTTGGAAGCCCATGACTTCGCGCGTGGTGAATTTGATAGCGAAATCTGACTCGAGGGCCATGATAAGGTTGATGTGATTCAGTGAATCCCAGCCTTCAACATCTTTGGCCTGCATTGCATCGTAGATTACGAGTGATTCGTCATCGAACACATCGCGAAAAATGGATTGCACTTTGGTGAGAAATTCGTCGCTCATAATACTCCTGCTTCCGAAGAAATGGTGATGGTGGTCGCGCGTGGTTGAAATTGGTCTAAGTTTAACTCCCAGTGTCCATCGCCCAATTCGCCTGAGGCGTCGGTAAAGCCTAAACGTGGATAGAGATCAGCGACCATGGCATTTTTAGGTGTGGGAAGGTAGCGGCCAATAAGTTTATTGCATTGGTGTGTTTTAGCGGCGGAAGCAATGCAATTCAGCGTCAATTCTTCGACCCCGCGGCCGAGCACACGGCAACTCATGATCCAGCTATCGATATGCATTTCTTGCGCTTGCTGGCGTAGAATCACGACTGCAATAATGCCGTTATCGCCGATGCGATCGGTTAGCTGAATGCAGATTGGGACGCAGTTCGCATCGGTGCTGATGTCTTTGAGCTCGGCTTCGCTGTAGCGAATGGTGGTAAGGTTGAACTGGTTACTGCGCTGTATAAGTTGTAGTACGCGCGGCAGAGTGAATTCACTGAAGCCCGCTATTTTAGCCTGCATTTTCAGGTCGTGCAGGTAGGAGCTGAAATCCTGATAGCGATTCTTGAGTGCGGCGCGTTCTTCGTCGGCCTGGTAGTATTGTTGGCGGTAGCGATCTTCTTCGGTCACCAGCTTGCCTTCAAACAGATTGTATTTGGCGAGTGCTTTGAGGTAATCGGCCGGGTCCTCAGGTAGTTCCGGCACCATCACCTCTGGCAGCGCGGTGCGTACATGGTCGCGTTCGAACGGCGAATCGTCGAGGAAGACCAGACTATCGAAACCGATGTTCAGTTTCTGCTGGATTTCGCGAATGTTGCTCACTTTGTCTTCATAGTTGGCGACGATGGCAGCGAAATCTGAACGACGGAGCACCATATCCGGGTGATTGTCGAGGACGGATAACACTGGCTCGAGATGATTCTTACTACAGATAGCAAGCAGAATGCCCCGGCGTTTTAGCTCGAGCATGGCATATTGGAAGCGGCGGAAGACGAGGCCAACATCGGTATGGCCAATTTCGATGTTATCCGCACCATCATCGCCCAGGATGCCGCCCCAGGTGGTGTTGTCGAGATCGAGGATGACGCATTTGGTCATACTGCCGAGCTCGGTGAGGATGGTATCGGAAACGGTTTTGGTGAGATGCGGCAGAAAGTTTGGCGACAGGGCCTGCTTGGCTTGGCACCACAAGCGCTCATCGAACCAGTGGGTTTTGCCAAAGAAGCTTGCTTCAAAATCGGTGTCGACGAGCACCACTTGGCGTTTGCTTGCGGCATCGATCAGGCCTGCGTTAATGCGCGCGATGGTTGTCTGAAAACTGTCGCGCTGCGCCATGGTTTGATTGCCCAGCGGACGATCAACCGGCAGTGCTAATGTATGCTGGATGATTCGCATAGGGTGGGTGGCGCTTAATTTCTCCCACAGCATTTGTAGTTCGGAGAGATATTCTTCGGAGAAGCCCTCTTTATCCGACGTGCTTATGAAGCGCGAAAGGGCTGCTTGTACGCAGTTGAACAAAATCACGAACTGCGGCTTGTGGGCGTAGAGGTTGCTTTGCGGGTTGAGAATTTCAAGATGTAGCGTGTCGTATTCGGCTTCGTAGATCTCGGGCCAATAGCCGCGGAGTTTTAATATTGCGCTTAGGGTTTGTGCGTAATGCTGGGTGGCGGCGTCGCCAAGAATGGCAATGCGCACGGTGCGCGCGACGGATTCGCGCATGATTTTGCGCGCCATGGACGTTAGTTTATGAATCGGAAGATCCGAAAGCTCCGCCGCGCTCACGCTCATATAGGCTTCTCGCAGAAGATGCCTGCAAGGCTTGGTGTCTGGTGGCGTGGCTTCATGCCCGGTGCGCATTCTTCGTGCATGTGAAGCGGCTGTAGGCCTGCGGCGCGCACCATAGCTTCGAGTTCAGCGGGATTGTTGAACAAATAGATATGATCGGAATGTGCGGCATTGAGCGCGGCAGTGATGTAGCCATAGCCGCCCGGCTTAATCATGTTGCTGAGCCAGACGCAGAATTCCGCTGGGTTTTCGAGATGCTCGAGCACTTCCTGGCAGATGAGGAAGTCGCATTGTTCGTTATGGCCGAGGCTGATATCGCGGTTGATGATCTGGTAGCGGTCACCTACGCCGAATGCATTCAGGCATTGGGCGGTGTAGTTCAGTGAATACTGGCTGATATCGAAGCCAATGCCACGGATGTGAGGCAAGGTTTGCAGAGTAGAACGTGAGTAGGCGCCGCAGCCAACACCGACTTCGAAGAAGAGTTTGGCGTGGCGCACACGCGGCAAAAGTAGGTCGTGGAAGCCTTTATGCATGTTGTAGTGCTGCGGCCAAACATAGTGCGACAGAAACATGCCGGGCAGGTAACGGCGTGTCATAAACTCTTCGTTGTGGTAGCATTCCTTGCTGACTTCGGCATGGCTCGAGGCCTTGTATTTGCCGTGCTTTTCAAAATAGACCTGGTTGCGCATGGAATCGTTGGCAAACTCGGCGTAAGAGTCGAGGATTTCCATGATAGTATCTGGCAGCGGGTCGGCAATAGTGCCATAAACGGCTTCGATGGCGGGGATGCTTTCGTCGACCCATGCATCGCCAAAACGGGTGCTGGCGTTGAGCCATACCGAGGCGAGTACCGGATAATGTTTTTGCATTTCGCGGCACAGAAGTGCCCATTTCTCAGTGTTATTCATGCGACTCTTCCATTCCGATAATGCGGTGCCATGTTTTACCTTTTGTGAGTGTACGTCCCGATGCATCGGTAATCGTCACGTCGAGAATAATGGTTTTTACAGCTTCGCTGATTTGCTTGACGGTGCCTTCGATTTTCAGATCACAGGGCACGTAGCACGGTAAGTGAAAGCCAAGATCCATACGCTCCAGAATTGCTTTAGGGCCTGGAAACGACATGCCTACCAGGCGCGAGACGAGTGCGCCCAGATAAGCGCCATGCACGATAACACCATCGAACCCAGCTGCTTTGGCGAATGTTTCGTCGAGATGCACGGGAGCGGTGTCGCCGGAAAGGATGGCGAAGTTTGTGATATCCTCGCGTGTGACGCGTACGGTGATAGAATCTGAGTCGCCGACCTGGAGCATGATTTGTGATTATATTTCGGTTAAATAGGCGGGGATTCTAGAGGGTGGGCCAGCAATGTAAAGGCGGAGTTTGGGCGCCCTGTAGTATTGTGTAAGCTATTGATTGGAAATGTTTTATAAATTAAGCACAATCTCCTAACGGTTGGCAGCTACTAATGGGATAGCATGCGTGTATCATCGCTAAAAAACAACCCTTGACCTTGGACTATACTCCAAGCTGTAGATTGCTTGAAACGAGGGATACTATGAAGCAACTCACCATTGGCAAACTAGCGGAAATGACCGGCACATCGACCGATACGCTGCGTTATTACGAGAAGATGAAACTCATTAAGGCAGAGGCACGTTCGAAAGCGGGTTACCGTTTGTTCGATACGGATGCGGTGCGGGTTGTGCGGTTTATTCGTGGTGCCAAGGCGCTTAACTTTACGCTCGATGAAATTTACAAATTGCTCGCGCTCAATACATCCGACCAGGCCAGCTGCGCGGATGTGTTGCGCCAGACCGAAGCCAAGATTGTTGAGGCGAAAGCAAAAATACTTGAGCTGAAGGAGATCGAAAAAGTGTTGCAGCGGCTGGTGAAGGAATGCCCTGCCGATGGAACCTCGACCAAAGCATGCCCCATTCTCGATCATATTCGCAATAAGGTCGTGGCACTTTTTGTGGGCGCGCTTATGACGCTATCGGTTGTTGGCATGGCGCCTTCGGCGCAAGCGAAGCCGCTTTCGTATGTTGGTGGTACGATGGTGATGCAGGAAAATGATGAAACCGGGCATACGCTGTCGATCGATTACACGCTCGACCCGCACTATGCGGTGGGGCTTTATGCCAAGAAAGAAGTTGGCGGTAAGGAGTTTGAAACGATTGGCCCGCAGGTGAATACGCTGATCAAGCGTTGGAACCTTGAAGGTGGGCAGGGTAATATTTTTAACATGACAGGTGTGGGGGTCTCGCGGTTTCATGGCGATGATGAGTTTTCCGCATGGAGTTCGATTCTTGCGGATTATGAGACGCGCCGCGTTTTTACCTCGTATGAAATGCGGTTGATGTATGCGGGGGATATTGAAAGCTCGGTATGGCAGCGCGCGCGGGTGGGGGTTGCGCCTTATGTCGCGAATTACGATGACCTCAACACCTGGCTGATGCTGCAGGTGGATGATCACCCCGCGAAAGATGAAACTATCGTGGTCACACCGCTGGTGCGCTTTTTCTACAAAACAACGCTGGTCGAGGCTGGGTACAGCAGCAATGACCGTCTTATGCTCAATGCTGTATTACAGTTCTAAGAAAGGAAATTTATGCGTCGTAACATCATTATTGCTGCTTCCGCCGTGCTTCTATCGACCTCGGCATTTGCTGAAACCATCAAGGTGTCGGTGAATGGACTGGTGTGCGCATTTTGTGCCACGGGGATTGAAAAAACCTTCAACGCGCAGCCAGCGGTGAGCGCGGTCAAGGTGGACCTCGATCATAAGCTTGTCACTATTGATACTAACCCCAAGCAAACGCTTGATGATGCAACGCTGACCAAGTTGATTACCGATGCCGGTTACACGGTTACCGCTATTGCAAGGAACTAAACTGGTGCGAAAAATTTTACATACGTTTACGTTATTTGGTTCATTCAGCACGTTGTTCTGCTGCGCTTTGCCGGCATTGTTCGTATCGCTGGGGGCAGGTGCTACGCTGATTGGGGTTGTGAGTGCCGTACCGCAATTGATTTGGTTGTCGGAACATAAGCACGGGTTGTTCATTTTTGCTGGAGTGATGCTCAGTATTTCGGGGCTGAGCCGTTATCTTACGCGCAATGCGCCTTGCCCTGCGGATCCACAAAAAGCGAAAGCCTGCGCCCGCACACGGCGTATTAGTTTGATCGTATTTTGTTGTTCACTGACGATGTATGCTACCGGGTTTTTCTTTGCCTTCGTTGCGAACAAGCTGCTTTAGTTTAACGCATAGCGATTTCTTTCAGTTTCCGTAGCGCTCAATCTATGCTAATTGCGGCGCGTGGACACACAACCTGTCGCATTTGAAATACTCATGCAGTCGTCGCTGTGCGGCGATCAAAAGGCGTATGCAGCGTTGCTGAATGCCACCAGCCGGCTGCTCCGGCCCTACCTGGCAAAGCGTTTATCGCAGGCCAGTGAGGTGGAAGATGTGCTACAGGAAATTCTGATGTCCATTCATAAGGCGCGCCATACGTATGACGGGGTGCGGCCTTATAAACCCTGGGCGTATGCGATTGCACGGTTTCGGTTGAATGATTACCTCAGAGCCCATTATGGCGACCAGTTGCGCCACGCTGCCGAGCTTGATGCTGCCGAAAATATCGCGGCGCAAAATGTAACCGAATCCGAGTTTACCTACGAATCTATTAAAGAGGCGATTGAGCGCCTGCCCGGCAAGCAGCCAGCGATTTTGCGACTGCTGCACCAGGAAGGGCATACGGCCAAGGAAGTGGCGGCGAAGATGAATATGCGCGAATCGGCAGTCAAAGTGGCTGCTCACCGCGCTTACAAGACATTACGAGGAACATTGGCGAATGAGCGATAAGACCGAACAGTTGATAGCAAGCCTTGCCGGGGAAGCGGTTGCCGTGCGGCCAGTGACGATGGGCGCGGTTTGTGCACGGTGGATGGCCGGTTTTGTCTCCTATGTCGCGATCCTGGTGGCGATTACTGGGGTGCGCCCTGATTTTGCTGAATTATTGCATCATCCATTGTTTGTGGGTGAAATTGGTTTGTTGGCTGCATTGGTTATCAGCAGCGCGTTGACGGCGGCGTTGTTGTCGTTCCCGGATCGCTACCAGCAGCGGTGGCTGCTGCGGTTGCCGTTGGTACTGTTTGTGGCTTTTGCTGGCGTGCTGATTGCGGAGTGGTTGCAACACCCCATCGCCACGCCGTTTACGTTTCAAGGGGCGGAATGCTTGACCTGCATTACGGCGTATGCATTGGTGCCGGGTGCGTGGTTGCTGTGGCAAATGCGTAAACTGGCGAGCACGCATGCGGATACGGCCGGTGCGGCGGCGGTGATGGCTTCTTTTGCTATGGGTGCAATGGCATTACGCTTGAAAGAGCCGACCGATTCTATCGCACATTTGGTGCAATGGCATTATGTGCCGATGTTGGCCGCGGCATTGATTGGCCTTGGATTGGGCAAGCGTTTGCTGAAATGGTAGATTAGGCGGCGAGCAGACCGTTGCGCATCCAGCGGCCAAACCATTGGGCTAGATTGGCGCTCAATATTTCTTCCGACACAGCATGTTCCTGTTGGGTTGTCTCGAGTGCATCGCCAATAGTGAGTCCACTAAAGAGCTTTTGCAGCAAATGAAACTCGTCTTCAGCTAGCTCCATGCGCCAGACGACATCCTCGTGGCGAAACACGGCAAGGAAGCTTTTTTTGGGCAGAGGCTTGGCTGGATTTTCATCTTCTTTGACTGCGATGTAGTAGGCATTCACCGTATAGCTGAAGGAAAAAAGTTGTAGTGCGGTGCGTGGCTGCAACACGCGTTCCATAAGGCTTTCGGGGGTGATGCCCACCAAATTGCTGGCGGTGAGGGGAGTGGTTTCTGCGGGGTCGGTAAGCTGTGCTACCGCATTTTCAAGAATGGCTAGTTCATGTGCGAATTGGTCGTCGGTGTGGTGGCGCGCAACAAACCCTGGCAGTTGCGCGGCGTAGCGCCCGACATTGAAATGCTGCGAGGGTGTGTCTTCAACGAATGTTTTGATGAGGTGATGGAATGTATCCTCGCCCAGGTAATGCTGTAGCACTGGGTAATCTTCCGCAGTTACGTCGCGTAGGCGGTAGCGGTAGGCATTTCTATATACGTCGAGTTGATCAGCGGCGGAGAACTCCTGCTTAGCGCGAATCCAGTCATCGGGTGCGCTCACGTGCTGCGCGGATTCTAGAATTGCGTTTTGCATGACTTGCTGCGCATCGACGAGCGGGGTCACGCGATTCGCAGTGTAAGGTGTTTGTATCTGTGCGAGGTTGGGTAGGGGATGGTAGTTTTGTGCATCCTTTGCGGCAGCTTTTGCCTTAGTGAGCTCTGCGAACAGCACATCGAACTGCGGCACTTTATCGTCCCACTCCACCATGGTGTTGAAGGTTCGGCCAGCTTTGTGCGTTGCGTATTTGTAAAGCGCCCAGACTTCATCGACCACGAAATCATCATGCGTATCGATGATATGCGTGCCCATATTGCTGTGGCCCGACAGATGAACCTGAATCACCCGATCGAGTGGTAATGCATCGATATATGCTTTGGCATCGAGTCGGTGATTGTAGCAGCTGACATAGACATTATTGACATCGAGCAGCAGGTGGCAATCTGACTGCTTGGCCATTTCGGCAATGAACTCAGCTTCCGGGATGTGTGAGGTTTTGAATTCAAGATAGGTGGATGGATTTTCAAGCGCGATAGGGCGCTGAAGCACTTCCTGCACGTGCTGAATGCGGCTGACGATATGCGCAAGCGCTTCCTCGGTGTAAGGGACCGGTAGTAGGTCGTGCGTGTTTTTATGGGCGATGCCGGTCCAACATAAATGGTCGGAAACCCAGGCGGGCTCAGTAATATCGATGAGTGCTTTGAGCTTGGTGAGGTATTCGGAATTCAGCGGATCGACCGTGCCGATGGAGAGCGCGACGCCATGCATGACGACAGGATAATGCTCGCGGATGCGCGCGAGGTTGCGCTTGGCGCGACCATCCGTATCCATGAAGTTTTCGGAAATGATTTCGAACCAATCGACTGGCGGGCGATGTTCGAAAATATGCGCGTAATGCGGGGTGCGTAGCCCAAGGCCAAACCCTAACTGCGGAAGATCGCTTGCTGCCATAATGCTCGTTCAGAAAGAAAGACGGCGATATCGCTACCGCCGTCCTTCTTTGCCAACTGACTTATTTTTTGCCTTCGTCTTTCATGCTGCCATCGGTTGCGCAGCTGCCTTTACCTTTGCAGGCGTTCTTGCCATCAGCGCCTTGGCCTTTGCACGAGTTTTGACCTTTGCACGCGTGCTTTTCTTTGGCGGCTTCTTTGCTCGCGGTTTTCTCAGCTGCTTTTTCAGCGGCTGCGTCGTTAGCAAGGGTTGCAGTGGCGAAGCCGGCGGTCAGAAGGCCAGCAAGCGCAGCGGTGGCGAGGGATTTTTTATTCAACATAGGAATCTCCAATTACGGTTTCGTGGTTGAGTCGAACAAATTATTTGCACGACATGGGTGTTATAAGCCGTATGTTCGATGAATCAAAACCAATTTGTCGAAGCGTTACGAGCATTAACGTTGAGGTATTCGCAGGGTTTCACGATAAAGTTACACGCGGATGTAACTTTTTTTAACATCGTGACGAAATGATAGGTGAACCCACCTGTTAGGAGATCGTATGGCCTGCCACTGTATCGTTAAATTGCTCATTCTTTGGCCGCAGCGCGTTGCTTCGTATTTTCTATGGGCAGGGCCGCTTGTTGCGCGCATTGTTGTTGGCTATGTATTTATGCTGACCGGTTGGGGTAAGCTCAACAACCTCGATGCTATCACGGAAAACTTTATCAGCTGGGGCATTCCGTTTCCGCATATTCTTACGCCGTTTGTCTCGGGCGTTGAGTTCTTCGGTGGTATTGCGCTGATGCTTGGCCTTATGACACGCATTGCTGGTGGCGCACTTGCTGTGGTTATGGTGGTGGCCATAATGTCGGCAAAGCTTGATGACATCGATTCGCTTGAGACGTTACTTGGGTTTGAAGAGGCAACCTATTTTGCCGTATTTACCTGGCTTGCGATCACCGGTGCGGGCAAGGCTTCGGTTGATTATTTGCTGGAGCGAAAGAGTAGCGTTTAGTTGCCGGTTATAGCCTTGAAAGCAGAAGATTCAGCCTGCTTGCTCATAATTTAAATACATTAAAATCAATAGCTTGTTGCATTTACTTAAATTGGTTTTTGTGGTGGCGGTTTGGCCACAACAGAATGCGCAATCGCTGCTTCACGTGCCCTAATGGTCACAGGTGAGATTAGTGCGAGCATCCAGCTGAATACACGAGAAAAAGGAATTGCTTTTAGGGCCTGCGTTAGTTCACAAAACTAGGGCACATGCGAAGAAGTTTATGCGTAATGTCCTATGAATTCCTGTTGTTCAGCACATTCCGCGACAATACCCATGTTGGATGGTTAATGGATGAGTAAGTCGCGCGCACGGCCACACTACCTCGTCATTATTATGGCGCTTGCTGCCATGTATTACATTACGGGCAGGCTGGGGCTGTTATTGTCTGTTCCTCCGGGCTATGCCACGGCTATGTGGCCGCCCTCTGGGTTGGCGTTCGCTGCGATATTGGTTCTGGGATACCGGTATTGGCCTGGCGTGATGCTGGGCTCGTTTGGGGTGAATCTCTTTACGTCCTTTGATCCGACTAATGCCTCGACCATGTTGTTGTCCGGCGGTATTGCTATGGTGATTGCGCATGGCGCCGCATTGCAGGCAATTATTTCGGCGTGGCTTTGCCGGCGCTGGATTGCTTTTCCGAATGCGCTAGAACGCACACGCGATATTGGGCTGTTGCTTTTGCTGGCGGGCCCTCTTGGGTGTCTCGTCAATTCGCTGATCGGAACGATTACGCTCGCGTCGTTTGGATTGATCCCCTTAGAAAAGCTGCCATTTAATTGGCTGACCTGGTGGGTGGGCGATACGATTGGGGTGCTTATTTTTGGCCCTATTGCATTACTTCTGGCCAATACCACCTCTGATGTGACGCGACGAAGGAAGCTGGCCGTAACGGCCGCGCTTATGAGCGCCTTTGCGGTTACCGTAATTGTTTTTATGGGGGCAAAGCATTGGGAACAAAAGCGCGACCAAGTGGAGTTCGAGAAAAAATCTGCCATGATTGCGGAGCGTATTGAGCACAGCATCGATAACTATGGCGCGACGATTTATTCGCTTTCGCTTTTTTACCGCGCATCGCAAAGCGTTGAGGAAGATGAATTCAGAATCTTTGCGCAAGGTATTCTCGAACGCTTTCCTGGCATCAAGAGCTTAAGCTGGGCGCCGCGGGTGCTTGATAGTGAGCGTAGCGCCTTTGAGACGGCGAACCGCACTAAGGAAGACCCCAATTTTAGCATTCTGGAAAAAGGCGCTGATGGGAAACTGGTGCCTGCGCAGAAACGCGATGAGTACTATCCCGTGCTTTACACGGCGCCGTTCATTTCGCAATTGAAGGGGTTTGATAATAACTCAGAAGAAATTCGTAAGACGACCATGGAGCAGGCGAGGGATGTTGGGAAACGCCAAGTCACGCCGCGCCTAACTCTGTTGCAAATGGAGCATGATAGCTACGGGATATTAATGTTCAGGCCCATTTATGAGAATGGGAAACCCTCTCTGATGGTGGATGAGAAGCGGCAAAACCTTAAGGGTTATGTTGCGGGCGCTTTTAGTTTGCCGGAGTTGATTAGCGCGATTGTTCCCAACAAAGATCCGGATATTGATTTTTACATCACCGATAATGGCGTAGCGCCAGAGATGCAGCTGCTTTACGATTCGCGTACGCCTGATCATAAGGAAGCAGTGAAGCCGCTTGTGTTGTCGCCCGATGCGCTGAACTGGCAGGGGGAAATCACGATTCCGGGCCGCATATGGACGGTACATTGTGTACAAAATACGGCCGCCATTCTTGATCATCAAAATTGGGAAGTGTGGCTTGTTCTGGCCGGTGGGTTGATCTTTACCGGCATTTTTGGCGTGTTCGTTATGGTGATCACTGCGCGTGCTGATTTCGTGCAGCGGCTGGTTTATTCGCGCACACGGCAGCTTATTGAAAACGAGAAGCAGTTATCGGATATTGTGACGATTCAGCGCGATGTCGCGCATCTGCACCATGATTTGCAATCAGCGATGAACCTGATTGTAGAGCGAACGCAGGTGATCACGGGGGCGGAAAGCAGCGTGATTGAGATGCTCGAAGGTGATGAGATGGTGTATCGTGCGGCGAGCGGTAGTGCCGCCTCCTATGTGGGATTGCGCTTGGCTGCCAACACAAGTCTCTCCGGGCAGTGTGTACGCGAAAATATAGTTTTACGCTGCAATGATGCTGAAACGGACGAACGCGTCGACAAAGAAGCGTGCCGCAAGATTGGTGTTGTTTCGATGCTGGTAGTGCCGCTCACGCGCGGCCAAAAAGCGGTGGGGGTGCTTAAGGTGCTCTCCTCCAAACATCATGCGTTTACGGATAAGCATATTGCGACGCTTCAGCTGATGGCGGGCGTACTTTCTGCTGCGTTATCGGATGCGATTGCAAATGATAGCCTTCAGCAGAGCGAGGAGACCTTCCGTTCTGCGATGGAGCACGCTTCGATCGGTATGGCCTTGGTGGACTTGAAGGGGCGCTGGCTCAGAGTGAACAATGCCCTATGCGAGCTTGTCGGCTATACCAAAGCTGAGCTCATGCGGATGGATTTTCAAAGCATTACGCATCCGGAAGACCTGCAGACGGATTTGCAGTATGTGCGACAGATGCTGGATGGTGCAATTCAAACGTATAAGTTGGAAAAGCGGTACCTGCACAAAGACGGGCGTGTGATTTGGGTCTTGTTGAGCGTATCGCTAGTGCATCATGCCGATGGCTCGCCGCGCTACTTTATTTCGCAAATTCAGGATATCACAGAACAAAAAGAAATAGACCGTATCAAGGGCGAATTCATTTCTGTAGTAAGTCATGAATTGCGCACGCCACTCACTTCTATACGGGGCTCGCTTGGGTTGATTTTGGGAGCGCTATCGACGGATCTTCCGGAAAAAGTGAAAGGGTTGATTGATATTGCGCATAGCAATTGTGAACGCCTGATTTTACTTATCAACGATATTCTGGATATCGATAAAATTGCCGCTGGTAAAATGCGGTTTGACCTTACTGAAGAAGCGCTTTCGGTAATTACGCAGCAAGCGGTGTTGGCGAATCAGGCCTACGCTCAAAAATTCAATGCGCGTTTTGAAATGAAGCCGATCGATGACACGATCAAAATTCATGTCGATGCCGCACGGTATATTCAGGTGCTTTCTAACCTGCTTTCCAATGCAGCTAAATTCTCGCCACCTGATAGTGTTATTGAGATTTCAACTATACTTAGTGATTCATCAGTGCGTATCTTAGTCAAAGATTCGGGTTCCGGTATTCCGGAAGAGTTTCGTTCGCGTATTTTTGGAAAATTCTCGCAAGCTGATTCTTCGGCTACACGCGCAAAGGGGGGTACTGGTCTTGGGTTGCATATCACCAAGCAGATTGTTGAGCGCATGAATGGCACGATTGGATTTGAGAGCGAAGTTGGCCTTGGCACTACGTTTTTTGTGGACTTCCCGCTTGCGCATATGCTTGGCCGTGACGACCTTGAAGAAAAAGAAGTGGTTTTGGTTGAGCAAGAAAATCGGTTTGATTTGCCATATATTCTGCATGTCGAAGATGATGTCGATTTGAGCAATATGTTGGCAACTGCGCTTTATGGTCAGGCAGAGATTTTAACGGCCACAACCTTACGACATGCTCGCCAGTTGCTACAGCGCCGCCCATTTGCACTGATGATTCTCGATATCGCGATGCCCGATGGGTCGGGTTTAAGCTTGCTGGGGCATATAAAATCGCTGCCGCATAGAGCGCCACACGTGATTATTCTTGCGGCAGATGCGCCGGCAGAAGAGTTCCAAACGCAAGTGGACGCTGTGATGGTTAAATCGCGTATTTCGGAGACAAAAATCGTAGAAACTATTTTGGATATTCTTAGTAAGCATAAGGAAGCGAGGGCGTGATGAGCAAACTACAGACCATTCTGTGTATTGATGATGAACCGGATGTGTTGGCGGTCGCGCAAATGTGTCTTGAGACGGTTGGTAATTTTCAGGTTGTGCCTGCGAATGGCGGTAAGGCAGGGGTAGAGGCGGCAGCCGTTTCGAAACCCGATGCGATTTTACTTGATGTCATGATGCCTGAGTTGGATGGGCCAGCCACCTTAAAGCTTTTGCGCCAGAACGAAGCGCTCGACACCGTGCCGATCATTTTTATGACGGCGCGTGTGCGCGAAGAAGAGATTGCAGACTATTTAGCTACCGGTGCCAATGGCGTCATTGCAAAGCCTTTTGACCCGATGGCGCTTTCGGCGCAGGTACTAGAATTATGGGAGAAGTTTCATGCAAAATAGCCCGGCATCGATGGATGTTAAAATGCAAGCGCTTAAGGCGAATTACCTTAAGCAACTGCAAGAGCGTAAAGAGCGGCTCGAGCAACTACTCGTGCTTTGTGAACGCAATGGCTTCGAAAGTGAGAGCAGAGCGGAGCTGCAGCAGCAGGCGCATAAGTTGGCCGGCACGGGGGCCACCTATGGATTCCCCGCCATTAGCGCAACGGGGAAAGCACTTGAAGAAGCGCTGATCGATCATCCGGGGGCAGAGGCGGCTCATTTTATTGCGCTACTACAGGCGTTGCTTGCGGCGTGCGCGAGTGCGCTACAAGAACCGCTCAAGGCAGCGCCTACTTTTGGCAAGGCGCCTATAGCTGAAGCAGCGGCAAAACCGACTACATTGCCGACATTGCTGGTTGTGGATGATGACGAAGCCATCCGCACGATGATGCAGGAGTTTTTCAAGGATGATGCGCGCGTTATTACAGGCGTTAACGCCAGCGAGGCTATTGAATTGATGCAAGACTATAAACCTGATCTGGTGCTGCTGGATGATATGATGCCGGGTGGAGTTTCAGGATTACGCTTACTCGAGGATCGTCAATCGATGCCGGAGATTCAGGATATTCCGGTTATCATGATTACGACCAGCGATCGCCCGGAAGAAGTGATGCGCGGCTTGATGGGTGGTGCAGTCGATTACATCACTAAACCATTTAATCCCGAGGAAATAGCGACGAAAATTCGTAAACGCTTGCGCCGTCAGAACGGTGCCATTTTGATTGCGGATGACGATGAAGCCGTGCGTGAGTTGTTGAAGCATAAATTCCAGATGGCGGGATATAAAGTGGTCTGCGTTGCGGATGGAAACGCCGCGTGGGCGATGATGCTAAAGCAAGAATTCGCTTTAGTTATACTCGATCGAATGATGCCGGGGCATGACGGTATGACCTTGTTGCGCATGATGAAAGATAGCAGTGCGTTGATGTCTATTCCGGTCGTCTTTCTTACCGCGCGCCATTATGGATCGGATGTGCTCGAGGGATTGCACAAAGGCGCGGCTGATTACATCATCAAGCCGTTTAACCCTGATGAAGTGATTGCACGGTGTGACAAATTGCTGAAAGCGAAAGGGACGACTGCATGATGCGTTATCTACCGTTGGCTGTGCTGCTTTTTGCTGCGTCGGCTGCCAGTGCGATGCCTGTTGAGGATGCGCTGAAGCAGAGCCGAAAGTTGGCTGCGGCGAAAAAATACGATCAGGCACTTTCTGTGCTGAAGCAGGCGGAGAAGGAACACCCGGAGGATCTGGAAGTGAAGCTTGCCACCGTGCGTGTGTTGAGCTGGCAAGGAAAATACAGCGCGGCAGAGGCACGTTTAGCAAAGCTTAAGCACAAAGATGATGCGAATGCCGATGTGCAGTTGTTGCGTGGAAATCTCGCTTATTATCGTAAAAATTATGCAGCAGCGGAACACTATTATCGCACTATTTTGGCCGAGCACCCTGAATATACTGATGCTAAGGCAGCCTTAGCGCGTGTGGAGAAAGCCAAGGCGCCGCCTGTCATTGTGCCGAAGGCACATGAATCCCATGCAGCGGCAGTTGGTACGCCAGCCGTGAGCTCCCCTCACAACTGGCAGTTGGATGTTGGGTATGAGCACAGCAGTTTCTCACGCGTTCATCAGCCTTCTTGGAATCAGGAATTTGCCCAGCTCAATCGTTTTTTCAATGATCGCGCCACGGCGGTACATGGCAAGATTACGCGTTACGACCAATTCAGCAATATCGATACGGAATATGAAGTAGGGGCAGATCACCGTTTTGCCGAGTATCTGAACGGCTATGTGTATGGAGCATTCAGCCCCAGCGCAGATTTTCGCCCCGAGAGGCGCGCTGGTGCTGGCGGTATGATTCGTGTGGTTAACCCGCATGATTTGCCCGTTCCTATCTGGCTCACGCTTGATAGTCGCTATGATATTTACAGTACGGTTAAGGTGGTTGATATCAACCCCGGTATACGTATTGAGCCCGTGAATGGCTGGGCGATTGCCGCGCGCAAAATCAGTGTGGATGCGGACAACGCCAAGCGCGTTTACGGTGAAGATTACCGGTTAGATGGAACGGTGATTGATACGCTGCGCTTTTACGTGGGGTTGGCTGATGCGCCAGAAACTGAAGCAGCCGTGACTGTTAACACGAAAACCTACTACGGTGGCATTGCCTGGGATATGAACGACGATATGACGTTGCGCCTGGGTTATACCCACGACGACCGAGAGAATTCTTATGTTCGCGAGGTGGTGAATGCCAGCGTCAGCTCACGCTTCTGAAACCTTCTTTCTGCAGCTCATCTGGATGGGGTCATTAGCGCTCAGCGCGCTTTCGATCCTCGTTATGATTGTGCTGATTTTGAGGCGCATCTCGCTTGAGAATAAAGGCAAGGTGCTTGCGGCGCGGCGTCAGGAAATTCTGCGTTGTTTTTACGCGGTGCTACGTTCTCCCGTCGCGGTTACGCTAGAAAGCTTGCCGCGCGTTAAAAAGGAAGATCATCCGCTGATTATGCGTGGTGCGCTTGATACGTTACGCACCATGCAAGGTGAAGACACGAAACGCATTGTTGAAGTTCTTAAGCTATGGGGCATGAGGCCTTACCTAAAGCGCACAGCGGACAAGGGGCGCAAAGGACGCCGCATACAAGCGATTACTTTGCTGGGGTATTTCGATGATGAGACGTCGCTCGACATCCTGCTTGGTCATATTCTCGATAGCGATATCTATGTACAGATTGCTGCCTTGCGTGGCTTGGCGCAACGCGGCGCGACGCAGCATATTGCGCAAATTACGCATTATCTCAGCCAATCGGGGCAGACGAATACGCTCATGCTCAGCGATATTTTGAGCCGGTTTGGGGAGGTCGCCGTTCCGTCGTTACTGGAACTGGCCAGTTCGCATGCCAATAGTGAAATGCGCATGGCAGCAGTGATTGCGCTGGGCACGATTGGGTCGCTGCAGGCGGTGGATACATTGATTCAGCTGGCGGATGATCCGGAGGTGGATATTCGGGCGCGTGCTATTACGGCTTTAGGGAAAATTGGCGATAACAGGGCAGGTGAGGTTATTCTCAGCCATCTTGAGGAAAACGACGCTGCCGTGCGTGTACAGGCAGCGCAGGCATTGGGTGGGCTGCAAATTATGGCAGCCCTACCGCGTCTTGCTGCACGCTTAAGCGATGATGATTGGTGGGTGCGTTTTCGTGCGGCTGAAGCGCTTTACCAATTTGGCGATAAGGGTATCGCAGCGTTGAAATCTTTCAGTGTACAACAAAATAAAACCGGCTTAATCGCGCGGCAGGTGCTTGGCGAATTGGGGGGGATCTAGTGGAGATAGGCACTGTGGTCACCCAATTCATTCACCAGCATGCCGAAGCGTTTCAGGTGCTTTCCTGGGGTATTTTAGCGATTGGGTTGATTCAAAATTTTGTTTATGCGATCCAGCTTCCTTCGGCATGGGCGGAGTTGCGCGACCATTCGCAGGCGGAAGATTCCGAGTCGGCGTGGCAATTGCTGATTTCCGATATCGCAATGCCGATTAGCCTGATTGTGCCAGCGTATAATGAAGAAGCGACGATCGTTGAGAATGTGCGTTCGATGCTCTCGCTGCGTTATCCCGATATTGAAATTATTGTCGTGAATGATGGTTCGAAGGACCAAACCTTGCGGGTGCTTATCGAGGCGTTTCAACTCAAGCCAGTCGAGCGCGCCTATGAATTATCTGTCCATTGTGCGCCGATTCGCGGCCTCTACGGTTCTGCGCTTTATCCGCGGCTTTTGATTGTCGATAAGGAAAACGGTAAAGGGAAGGCGGATGCGAGTAATGCAGGGGTGAACCTCTCGCGCAATCCACTTTTCTGCGTAGTCGATGCCGATTCGCTGCTTGAGATTGAGGCATTGCTGAACTCGGTACGTCCGTTCATGGAAGATCCCAAATACATGGTGGCCGTTGGTGGTACGATTCGCGTGCTCAATGGCTGTGAGGTGAAGAATGGACAAGTGCTGAGTATTGGCTTGCCGACCAAGTTTTTGCCGCTCGTGCAATATATGGAATATATCCGCGCGTTTTTGATGTCGCGGCTGGCGTGGAGCCGTTGGGGAATGCTGAGCATTATCTCGGGGGCGTTTGGTATTTTTCGACGGAACCTGACGGTGGAAGTGGGCGGATTTTCGGCCAATACGGTGGGCGAAGATTATGAGCTGGTGACCAAGATGCATCGCTATATGCGGGACCGCAATGCCCACTACACGATGCGCTATGTGCCTGAACCTGTGTGCTGGACCGAGGCGCCCGAGACCTTCAAGATTCTTGGGAATCAGCGCAAACGGTGGCAGCGTGGCGCGTTGGAAGTATTCTTCAAACACCGCGATATGTTGCTCAACCCCAAATATGGCAAAGTGGGCATGCTGGGCTTTACCAACAATTTTATTATCGATGTGCTGGGGCCCATAGCCGAGGTGATCGGCTATTTGCTGATTCCGCTTTTCTGGCTGACAGGCGCGCTGAATGTTGATTTCATTCTCGCCTATATGGCACTTTTCTTTTTGTTTGGTGTGTTTATCAGCGTGTGCACATTGATATTGGAAGAGATGGAGCTTCGCCGTGTACCGCATGCGAGCGATTTAGCAAAATTGGCGTGCATCGCCGTGATTGAGAATTTTGGCTATCGCCAATTAAATAACGTGTGGCGTGTGATTGGCTGGTGGGAGTTCCTGCGTAAAAAGAAAAGTTGGGGCGAGATGACTCGCAAAGGGTTCAGCCCAACCGCTTAAGGAGTTATACGATGTCGTTGCCGCCTGATTTTGCTGAACGCATGGCCATTTTGCGAAGTTCCTATTTAACGCAACTTGAGCCACGTATTGCTGCGCTTGAGTTGTTCATCAAGCAATGTGCGCGTGGAGTACCTACGCAAGAGGAGCTGGAGGCTATTCGCATGCATGCGCATAGCCTTGCAGGTAGCGGCAGCACCTACGGGTTTGCGGATATCAGTACGCGGGCGCGTGCACTAGAGCTTGAAATTTTGGACGGGCAGGGACGTAACGCTAATCGACTTATTCAGCATGGCACCGACGCGCTGACAGCGTGCAAGCGAGCGCTCATGACACGTGATATTCTTCCGCGCAAGAATGTAGTGCCGGTGGCGATTAGCGGCGCCAGCTGCCAGATGTTGGTGGTGGATGATGATCCCTCGATCACCAGTCTTGTGCAGCATTTGCTGCAAGAGGAAGCCAATGTTGCGGTGGCACGCGACGGTGAAACTGCCTGGAAAATACTGGCTGAGTTTACGCCCGATCTTATTATTCTGGATGAACTGATGCCCAACCTTAACGGGCTTGAGCTGCTCGAGCGCATACGCGCATCGGCACTGTTGAAGTCGGTTCCGGTGGTGATGCTGACGGCGAGCAGCCATAACGCGCATGTGGGCCGCGCGACCAGCCTGGGCATTGTTGATTTCATTGCTAAGCCGTTTGTACCGGAGCTATTTTTGACCCGCGTGCGCCATGTGATTAGTGGCAATCCGAAGTCGGAACGCGGGTAATTGTGCGGGTTGAAGCGGCGTTGTTATTACGCGGGCTGCGGCGTCTAGAATCCTGTATTACAGGGCTTTTGCAGAAACCATTGACAGAGTTGCCATATTCCCTTAGCAGGAAGTCCCTTTTCCGATGGAAAAGTGTGTGGAGGGGTGGTCGAGTGGTCAATGGCAGCGGACTGTAAATCCGCCCTCTTAGGAGTACGAAGGTTCAAATCCTTCCCCCTCCACCAGATTGATTTATAAGGATAAATTGACTAAAATGGCTTCCTCAAAAAGGAGGCCATTTTTGCTCCATGGGGCACTTCTTTGTAAATACAACAACTGGAATGCCTAAATCAGAAAACTTAAATCTTAGACTTTAAGTTCTGCGAGCGATATTTGTCACCGTAGACTATGCTTTACGGGCCATTTCATAGATAACTTTGAGTGTGTGTTGCCATTAAGGGTGTGTGATCATCCATACGACATCCTTACATCATACTATCTAAAGCTAGGGAGAAAGTTGGACCATCCATGCGCTTAGCCGCCTTCATCCGTGCAAATCTTAATCTAGTTGCCAAAGAGTGGGAAACCTTTGCTAAAACATTGACGCCTGCCGCCGAAAATATGAGCCCCCTGGCGTTGCGCGATCATATTAAGGAAATCCTAGCTTTCATTGTCGATGATATCGAATCCGCCCAATCCGATTCCGAGCAGGTAGAAAAATCGCAAGGCGCAAAAACGCCATTGGTAAAACGCAGCGCCGCGGAAATTCATGCATCATTGCGCCATGCCGGCGGGTTCAACATGGATCAAATGGTATCCGAATACCGTGCCTTGCGTGCCAGCATAACCAAGCTATGGAGCGCACAATTAACCGATAGCACAACAAACGATATTAGCGATTTAACGCGCTTTAATGAGTCAATCGACCAGGCACTCATCGAATCGATAAGCGATTATTCCAAGCGCATCGATCACTCCCGAAATCTATTTTTGGGCATCCTGAGCCATGATCTACGCAGTCCTTTGGGCGCAGCACGCATGTCGGCGGAGCTGACATTGCGAATGGGGGCTGAAAACCTTAGCGAACGCCAGCGCATGATGGTTTCTCAAGTGATGGAATGTGCGGATCGCGCGACAGAAATCATCGACCATCTTTTAGATCTCACGCGTGCACGACTGGGATCAGGCATTCCCGTCATCAAGTCGCCCATGAATATGGGGTATGTCACCAAGCAATTGGTAGATGAGATGAGCACACGATACCCGGATCGCACATTTACGCTCAACATTACGGGCGATACCGATGGCGAATGGGACAAGCCGCGCATGGGCCAGGTGCTCTCGAACTTGCTTGGTAACGCGGTGCAATATGGTTTCAAGTACTCACCAATCAAGGTGATCCTCAAAGGTGAGCCAAAGGAAATAGTATTGTCTATCCAGAACGACGGCATTCCCATCCCGCCGGAGGCTATAGGCAAAATTTTTGAATCCTTAATCCGTGGCGAAGAAGGCATTGAAGGTGAAGAGGCAACACCAGGGTCCATCAATTTGGGCCTTGGGCTTTATATCACGAAAGAAATTGTCACGGCGCATGGGGGAATAATAGGAGTGACCTCTTCAGAAAAAGAAGGCACCGTATTTACCGTGCGATTGCCTCGCATGTCTAAGAAGGACTAGCGCTTTCCAGAGACGACTATTTTTTTGATGCATTAATAATCGATGTGCAAATACGTATTGCCATTCTCTTGAATGTTTCTGAATTCTCTCAATTTCGTAGGCTATCGAGTACGGCGCGTCACCGGAATGTGGATTAGAGTGCTAACTGAGCATCATTGGATTTTGTGCGCGCGAGCCTTCTAATTTCCATCACCACAGAAAGACTATCCATTGGATTTACAAGATGTGTGAGTCTATCGTTAAATCCACGTTCTACTGATTTTCTGCCCTCACTATCCATCGAGCCATACACGTTTGCATACTCCGTGACAGCGCTATCTAAAAGACTGTCGGCATTTCTTAGTTGCGATAATAGCTCATCTGGACGTGGCGCATTCTTGTTATTGCTGACAAACATTTCAGTGCTTTCGAGTTGCGGCATATTTGCTAATGGCGCAACTCGAATAATATTAAGCGCCTCCATGCTAGATTCGTGAGCAATACGTCTAACCCAAGTCCCAGGCGTGCTTGAAGGTGCCGCCAACGAAGAATCATTCAGATAACCAATTTGTTTTTTTCGGCTATTTGGCGCTACATCTAATCCCAGCATGTTTCGTTGGATTTCTGATATAATTATACAGGCAATGCCAAGCGGAAAGTGCTTATTCAGACGCTGCAACATAAATGCTTCTAGCTTGGATTTGCGTCCAGCATCCATATCGGCGCCACCTTCTTTATAGGTAGCAACTGTTTTAGCGAGTAGCTCATCACTATCGCATGCGTCTTTAATGTACTTTCCTGGATTTTTATACGCCTCATTGTATTTATGCTTAGGCACTTCGTATATATTATACGAGGAGAGCTCTGCCATCGGTTCATCAGCAACATCAGCATCATCTACCCCATCTTCCTCAGCAATGTACGCTTTACGGACAACACGGGAGGCATAAGAAGCCAGACCATTGCTGCCATTACTGGCTGCTGTCAATGCAGAGGCCAGCTCAGCCGTTGTTCCATCAACCGAGCTTAATCCAGACAAATCAAATTTAGGTTCATCGTTGGACGTAGCTTTACTGGCACTATCAGGTGCATGGTGGCCATTATGCTTAGTGCTGCCTGGCCATTCCACCTGATAGTCGACATGAATGCCTTGAGCTTCAGGCAAGTCATTTTCTGGGTCCGCTTGCTCTGCTTGCGCAGTGGGTGAAGTGGTTACCGTTATCGCACTGTCTGTACCAGAAGTAGAGGGCGCGAGCGCTTGCCCATTTTTTGCTCTGAGGCCAAGCTTTAGTTCAATAGTTTGCTTCAGCTGATAAAAATTAGAAAAAGATACCCCCATGGAATCTACGATCATTTGCGGGGTTAGCTTACCATTATTCTCCTGCGAAAGTTTGCGGCATGTGCTTAAAAACTGGCGTTGCGTAGGAGTTAGAGTATTCTCCGCTTCGCTTGCTGCTAAATTCCCAAGTTGTGCGAGCGGTAACACTACATGTGCGCTCCGCTTAACACTTTTCACTGAGGCAGAGACTACTTGCGACTGCGCATTAACAATGTCTGCAGCTGCGACCGTCAAGGGTGCCGCATTTTGTGCGTCGGCAGGATTACATTGTGCAATGGCGGAGCTTGTTGAAGCTTCCGAATCACTATCTCCTCCAGCAACATCGATATCGGCTTTCTTTGCATTTTCTGCTCTGAGGCCGAGGCCCCGTTCAGTCATTCGCTTCATCTGATAAAAACTACCAAGAGATATCCCCATGGCGTCCAGAACCATTTGCGAGGTTAGCTTGCCGTTATTCTCCTGCGAAAGTTTGCGGCATGTGTTCAAAAACAGGCGTTGCCCTGGAGTCAGAGCATTGTCCGCTTCGCTCACTGCTAAATTTCCAAGTTGTGCGAGTGGCAACACTACATGTGCGCCTTGCTTCACAGTTTTTACTGAAGCAGAGTCTACCTGCGCTTGCGCACTAGCGGTGTCTGCAGCAGCAATCTCTGTCGAGACCGTCAACTGTAATGCATTTTGTGCGTCAGCAGGCTTCGCTTGTGCAATGGCGGAATTTATAGAAGATTCCGAAGCACTATTTGCGCTAGCAGCATCAATATCATCTTTCTGTGCATTTTTCACACGAAGGCCAAGCCCTCGTTCAGTTGTTCGCTTCAGCTGATAAAAATTAGAAAAAGATATTCCCATGGCATCTACAACCATTTGTGGGGTTAGCTTACCATTATTCTCCTGAAAGAGTTTACGACATGTGCTCAAAAACTGACGTTGCGAAGCAAGTAGAGAATTCTCCGCTTCGCTCACGGTTAAATTTCCAAGTTGTGCTAGTGGCAACACAACATGTGCGCCTTGCTTCACAGTTTTTACTGAGGCAGAGGCGACCTGCGCTTGGGCATGAACAATTTCTGTTGCTCCGGGCGTCGCCAAGACTGGCAATGGCGGCGTATCTGTCGGTTTTTCTTCTAAATCTTTAGGCTTAGCCTGTGCAGCATGTTCTATAAGCCCATGTAATTTTTTATGCAGACTAACTTTGGCAACATCGACGCTGCCTGGTGTTGAATCTACAGCAGAAGCTAAATCTCTTGCACTTATCACCCCTTGATAATCGTCACGGCAATAGACACCTACAATGCGTGATTGCAGTGGACTTAGATGTATAGTGCGAAGTTTCTCAGAAGGTATCTGTCGCACTAGTTTAGTCCAGTCAGATGATTGGGTTCGAGCCTCTCGCGGCTTAGTGGTAGCGACCGAAGTAATCGATGCATTGCCGTTTACGTGAACAGCCTCAGTTGCAGGTTGCGCTTCAGCCGCTTCACGAGCACTCTTTTTTTCAGGCTGAACAGCAAAAACAGTAGAAGCATCTCTCAAGGTTTGTACCAAGCGTTCAACTTGCTTGCCCATGTCGATCTGTTTTCGATGCAGCCTACTTGCGAGATTGCCAAGGGACACGTCAACGCCTTGTTCTTGCATATGGCGCAGCGTATGGGGCACTAGTCTATCGCTGGGTGAGGGAATAGCCTCAATGACCTCTTGAGGCAGGGTCGCGAGCAATAATAATTTATCTTGAATCGTTTCAACAGTCTGTCGTTTGGCGCGCATTTGTCCCCCGTTAACGCTATTCTTCGCAGCCATTTCTGCACCATTGCGATGGCTTCTATTTGAGTGGTGCCCATTCGTTTTTGCCGACACGCTCGTGCCGTTTACAGCAATCGCAACCGTATCAATGGGCTGAGCCGCAATCTGCACCTGCGGCGGGATTTGAATATGTGGCGCAGTAAGCGGCGCGCAGTCATTAGAGATTTCGATGGTATTTGCTAGCGCTGCATTGTCAGAATCATCTACGATTACATGCATACCTTCATGCGCTGACATAGAAGCGGCTTCAGGCTGCAAGATATAGCTTCCCGAAACTACATAGTTATTTACCATATCCAGGGCCCTATCATGCGGACGCCCATTATTTCTGAATATACAGTAAGCAGTCAGCGCACGCTCCAGGCGATACGGCTTTGCTGCGCACAATGAGTGAACTGCATCGCGTTCAGCGTCTGAAATCACATGCTTTTTGGCATACATTATAGAACATCCACGGCATATTTACGGGATGACTTGTAACAGCTGAATGCCTCGCTGTTTGTTAAAGTAATATGACAATTTGCTATAAAAAAGGCTGAAAATCTTCACACAACTGTAACATTCGATGGCCATTGGATATCGATCGATCTATCCCCATTAATGTCTCCTACCGCTGTGAAACACATGAAAATACTGTTCAGACACTGTGCTCGCCTCGAGAAGGGCATGCTGAGGCCGGTTGTGAGAGCTGATCGTGCTGCGCAGAATGCTATCTAGACAATTACGCCAGACTTTTTCGCCTACTTAAAATTCTTATCAAACAATTTTGAAACAAGATTGCCAATAGCTATTCTCTTTTCCTCACTTATAGCGTGCATTCCGCACTTTGAAGGCTGCGAACCTACAGCTGAAAATGCCGTAGCTTATTGGGCGGCAATGGTTTCAGCGGCGTTAGCGGCGGCTTCATTGAACGCATCAATAATTTCTGTCATGTGATTCGCCGTTGCAGCGACGGTCTCATCCACCGTGAAGCGCTTAACAGCGTGGCCCTGCGGACTGTGCATCACCCCCGACAGACGTAGATGTACCTGTGGTGATTCTGGGTTGATAACCGATGCATCGTGAATCGTGATCTGCAAATGATACCGCGCTTCAGCATTATCTGCACCATCGTTCACACTTGTGTAGCGGGGCGATTGGATCAAGGCGTCAATCAGGAAGCTACGCACTTGATCGGGCAGGGGAGAGGCCCAGTTGGCGCCCGTATAATAGGTGAGCTTATGGGCGCCCTGCATTACCGCAATGCGCTTGGTGTCATATTCAGCGCGAGTGCTAGGGCGTTCGACGACTAACGCGCCGCGTGTTTTACCGCCAGGCATCGTGAGCGATTCTGGTACACGCAACACGTAAAGATCGGATGCGGGTCGTGCGCTGCAGGCGCTCAACGCAAGTAACATTACAATGACTATCAACGAACGAGTCATGGTGCAGGAATTCCGTTCTCATCGGGGGGGAAAAGCAGCGAACTTGGGTCTTCATCGATGCGTTCGCTTAAACTATCGGCGCGTCGCGCGGCATTGTTAAAGTGACGCATCGCTGAGGCGGCGGATTCCGTACTACTGCGCACATTCCCTTGCGCGCTGCCGATGATACTACGCAGCTCGCTCATTGTCGCATCACCGTTTTGGAACATGTTCGTCGCGGCGGCGATGTTTTTATCACTGAGCAGCAGATTAAACCGATCGACCGAAGCCGAAAGCTTATCAAGTAAAATCGGTACGCGGTCGATGAGCGCATTCAAACTGCTTTGCTCGGCCGGAATTTCTGGAATGGTATCTTTTTCGTTATCCGCCAAATTGGGTGAATTAGGCTCGCCGCCAGAAAGCTCGACAAAGACAGTGCCGGTGATGCCTTGTAGCTTGAGGTTGGCCTTCGTATCCACCTTCACGGGTGTTGATTTGAGCAGCAAGATAGTGACTTGCACCAGGCGCGAATCGCTAGGATCTATGATGATGTCTTTAACGGTGCCGACCTTCACGCCACGGAATTTAACATCGCTGCCATTACTGAGGCCACTCACGGATTCTGCAAAGCGAATGCGGTATTCACGGTATTGGCTGTCGTCGCGCGAGGTAAGCCAAAATGTGAACATGCCCAGCGCCATCAGTCCGCCAAGCACAAAAAGCCCCACCAAAAAATAATGCCGTTCATTCGCCATGCGTTGTCGCCTGTTGTGCTGCTACTACGGCCCCTTGTGCGCGAGGACCGTGCAGGTATTCGTGGATCCACGGGTGCGGATTGTTGAGTAATGCATCTAAGGTATCAATAATGACGTGGTGGTCGACCAAGACAGCCACACGGGTGCAAATGGTAAAAAGCGTGTCAAGATCATGGGTTACCATGACAATAGTGATGCCCAGCGTGCGGTTTAACATTACTACCAATTGGTCAAATTCTGTGGCACTAACGGGGTCGAGCCCTGCCGTTGGCTCATCGAGAAACAGAATCGGTGGGTCGAGCGCTAGGGCACGGGCAAGGCTGGCGCGTTTAATCATGCCGCCGGAAAGTTCGGCCGGATATTTTTCGCCCACCTCGGGCTCAAGGCCAACCAGCGATAGTTTGATGGCAGCAAGATGGGCTCGGTCACTAGGGGGTAGGTGTGTATGTTCGACCAGTGGCAACATGATATTTTCTGCCACTGTGAGTGAGGAAAACAGCGCTCCCTGCTGAAACAAGACCCCAAACAGTGATGCATACTTGGTTGGCGGAATAGTGCGCAAATCTTTGCCTTCCAGGGTTACACTGCCTTGATCTGGCGTGTGCAAGCCCGTCATTGTTTTCAACATCACGGATTTGCCTGAACCTGACCCGCCGACAAGGCCAATAATTTCGCCCCGCGCGATATCGAAGCTTACCGCATCATGCACCAACTGCTTGCCAAAGCGGTTAGTGATGTCGGTAACGCTGATAATAGGGCGAGACATCATATCCCAACCTGCTGGAAGAATACGGAGAACAGCGCATCGAGCACCAGCACGATAAAGATAGACTGCACCAGTGCTGCGGTTGTTTCCGTGCCCACGCTCTCGGCAGAACCCGAAACTTTCATGCCATGCATGCAGCTCACCAACCCAATAAAGAATGCAAAGACCGGCGCTTTCACCATGCCCACTAGCAGTGCGTGCCCATTCTCGGCAATGCTATGAACGCGGTCGAAATATTGCTCGTAACCAATGCCTATAAGGAGGTTCGCAAGCACTGCGCCGCCGAATAGCCCCATGAGATTGGCAATAAAGGTGAGAATGGGCAGCGCAATAATGAGGGCAATCAGACGTGGCACGACCAGCAGCTCGAACGGATCAATGCCAATTGCTTTTAAAGCATCGACTTCTTCGCGGATTTTCATGACCCCGATCTCAGCGGTAAACGCACTGCCCGAGCGGCCGGCAACCATAATTGAGGTAAGCAGCACGCCCATTTCACGCAGTACCGAAATGGTGATGAGATTAACCGTGAATTGCTGGGCCCCGAGCGGACGCAGCTGTTCCGTGCTCTGGTAAGCCAGCACCACGCTGATAAGAAAAGCAATCAGCGAAATGATGGGAATGGCATGAATGCCGACATGTTCGATATGGTGCGCAATCTCGCCCATGCGCAAACGTCTTGGATGCATAAGTACACGCATTGTGGTAGCGCTTGCTTTACCAAGAAATACGATCAGTTCATATATGCTTGCGCCCACATCCAGTGTGCTTTTGCCTAAATAGGCTAGTAACGGTAATTTTGCTCGTTTCTCGGGCGGTGTATAGGCTGTTTTAGCAACTATAGCGTAGAGCGCTTGGTGCGCCGGTTGCAAACCAGTAACGGTAATGTGCTTGTTGGCCAATTGCGCAAGCAACATAGCTCCTGCTGTATCTAGTTTGGTAAGGCCACTAACATTAAGCTCCTGAAATGGCGCCGTGTGCAGCTGCTTTTGAGCCTGTACCAAATGAGCAAGATCCAATGTGCCGGAAAGATGCGCAATGCCGGGCGCTTTATCTGGCGTTAGCCGTACGCCCTTCGAAGCGGCAGAATTGATAGGGTTGATTGTATTGCCATGCATTGCAAATCTTTACGTGGGCGCAAATAAAAGGTCGATGCGTCGCGCTCGTCTTCGGCAATCGTAAATTTGGCGGTAATCGTGGCAAACATACCGGCCAAGGCGGAAGGGCGCACAAGCAAGCTGCTTAGCTTGCTTGGAGGAAGGGATATTCTGTATTGCTTAAGGTAGCAGCTTAGTTGCTGCGCTGAGACATGGTGGCCATGTAGAGTTGCATGCGGCTAGTGGGCATTCTTGCGAATGGTAATCATAGGTTGCGAAATCATGCGGATTAGCGGCATGTGGGTAAGTGCTTGGGTTGAGTTGCTTTTATAGAATTTGATTAGTAGCCACTAATTAGACTACTGGGAGAAGTAAGGTATATGGCGATTAGTATTTTACTCCGTTTTGCTGCTCCACGAGAAATGCTGCGGCTGATCGAGAAGTATGAAGCTGAGGGCACATTAAACCAGAACGCAATTCAGTATTTGAGCCGAAAAGTAAAAAAGAACGCTTCTATTATAGCTGCTATTTCAGCAATATTTTATATATGTGATCATACGAATGTTTGGCTATCAATGGCACTTATATTTTCTCTCCCTTTTATGGTGCGCTACGACTTTAGAAATACCTTTCGCAATCATATCGCTGTCTATTCTTTTGGGCATAAGGTTGATACAACCGTTGTTAGCTTCAGACTCAAGTATCCGGCAAATCAAGTTATTTATGGCATTCAATATATTGAATGTAGGCTAAATCCTATTTCTGGGGAAATGGCGAAATCAATACCAATTAGCCTGGATGCAGCCCCAAAAATGCCAAAAGAAATTTGTCCTCAAGCGGGCGATTCTCTCTCCGTATTTTACGATCCAACAGAAAAATATATGTCAATGCCAGATATAAAATTCTTAAAGGATCTGTTTTCATTAACAACTCAAGTATGAGGACTGTATGACCGTGCCATATTTTTATGTAAACGATGGTAGAACTCCTCAAACTGATAATAATTTATTAAGTGCAATCAGTAATATTGCCTCAGGTATATTGACTTAATTTTCCGGAGTGCCGGTGGCTACTCAGACAATTAAATTCGTTGGGTCAGTAGCAATTGGAGCATCTACGCAAAATGTAACAAATACTGTTCAAATACATTTTGAAAAATTAGATACAGGTGAAATAAAAATTGAAGACAGGCTCTATGCGCCAGGTCTAGTTGCGGATACAGCGCTATCACAAGTTATTACCAGTATGATTTTAACAGCCCTTGCTGTAGAGCCATTTGGTCTCCTTGGCTTAGCTATAGCTGGAGGAACTGGCTATCTTTATAGTAAATATGTTAGCCCGATCACTGCTGATCTAATGCTTGAATTGGATGGTCAAGATGAATCGCAAGTATACGATCACAATGGTAATTTGTTAGCCGGAACCAAATACCGCGATGGCATTCCAGGAACTCGTGATGAAGCAGTTCAGTCGCTAATTACCAATGCCAGTGACCACAATTTATCTTTTGTGGATGGCACCATAAAACTACATACAAGTGTCTGGCCAGCTCTTCAATACACTATCAAAGATGGTTCGGTATTTTCTGATATTGCGAACAAGCTTGGCATTACACTGAATGACTTCCTTACAACCAGTTCCGGAAATTATGCCAACGACAATTATTACGCTATTGGCACACATGGTGATACCTATGTTTTTTCAGCTCACGACAACAGCGCGCTAGATCAATATTTGGCTATTCCTGTAACAATTAATGGTGTGGAACAAACCATCAATGTCGGAACTGTATACACGGACTATACATATACTTGGGGCGACAATCAAAACGGTGACAACGGCGTGCGTCTTACGCTTCTTACCGGTACTGCGGGAACATTTACCGATGGCAACGGTACTGATCTTATCATCGGCTCAAATGTGGCGGATAGCATTAAGATCACAGACAACGTAATCGCTTATGCGCAAGATACAATTCTAGGTGGCGGCGGAGACGACATATTGAGTGGTGGTTATAGTTCGAATTTAATTGATGGCGGCAGTGGAAATGATGTCATTCGAAGCTCTCGAGCTGATGATCCTCTAGGTGGCAAATACAATGATATAGGTATTGATACTATTTACGGCGGCAGCGGAAATGACACAATTTGGGGAAGCTCTCAGAATGATCGCATCGATGGTGGCGCTGATATCGACCAATTAAATTATTCTGAGCTGACGCACAAAGTTAATGTGGATCTTTCTGCTCATACGGCCCAACTATACTTTACCTTTAGTACAGATACGCAAAGCATCAATAATATTGAGCAGGTCGTAACAGGCTCTGGTGATGATACAATCACTGGGGACTCTAACGCAAATACCCTCGACGGTGGCACGGGCACAGACTCACTCGTCGGCGGCCTCGGCGAAGATACGTTTATTTGGCACAGCACCAACAGTGGCATAACGACGATTGATGACACCACGGGTGTGTTAAAGCTCGATAGTGCGACTAATCCAGCATTCGAGGGCACTGCTGAGGGGGATTCCACATCAGATACAACCTGGCACTTGAACGGCTACACGCTCACTAAAACCGGTACGGGTGATGCGGATCTGCAAATGACGAATGGTAGCAACCAGGTCGTGCTCAAGAATTTCACGGATGGTGATTACGGTATCACGCTTGCGCCGCAGGCGCATGGCACCATTCAGGGTGATTTTTTCAACCTACAGGCCGACCAGTATATTTATGTTCCCGCTGGCGCTGCTGCACCTTTCTTTGTGCCAATTGCACATAATAGTTCGTGGTGGGCTTATGGTAATGATGGCGATGACCAGTTAATGGCGTCGAGCGGGAATGGTGGATTGTATGCCTATGGCGGTGCGGGGAGTGACTTCATCACCACGAGTGTAAGTTTTGCCGGCAATGTCTATGCCGAAGCTGGTGCGGATAATGATAGTGTTTTCTTCAATGCAGGCAACCGAGTGGAAGCGCATGGCGGCACCGGTGATGACAGCCTCAACGCTCTGGGTACGGTAGTCGATAGCTTCCTCTACGGCGATGCAGGGAATGATCGCATCGAGACCAGCGTCTATCATTCTGCCTATGTGGATGGTGGCGCAGATGACGATACGATCATCGTGAGCGCTGCTTTGGGAACGATCACCGCTCTGGGTGGCGATGGGAACGATACGATCCAGATTACAAGCCTCGCCCCGTTTGATGTGACGGCCACAGTATCTGGCGGTGCGGGGGCCGATGTGGTCTCTGCGAGAGCGGAGGTAAATGGTCACCTCTTGTATACCACTTACACGGATTTCGAAAGCGCCGACCGGATGTATATCGATACTACGGGAACCACTGTGACTGGCCTCAGCTCAGATCTTCTGGGGGGATCGAACATTGATTTCGCCAATGGATCGCAGGTTCATTTCGTGAATGTCGCTACAACAGCGATGGGCTATATCACCTTTGGCACTAATTTAACTGCGGCGTATAACGGCCAGAGTTTGACAACGAGCACTTCGGCGGACGTGGTTGATGCGACGCATTTCGCGGGGACGGTGCATGGGCTGGATGGCAATGACTCGATCACGGCGGGTACGGGCAACGATACGCTCTATGGCGATATTGGAAACGACACGCTCATCGGTGGTGGCGGGAATGACGTGCTGGATGGTGGCGTAGGTAATGACAGCCTCATCGGCGGCATAGGTAGCGATGCGTATTACCTCGATTCCGCGAGCGATGTGGTGGTCGAGAATGCGGGCGAGGGGACCGATGGGATCTATGCCGGGTTTACCTATACGCTTGGCACGAATTTCGAGAATCTGACGCTGACGGGTAGTGCGGACATCAACGGTACGGGCAATAGTCTCGACAATTACCTCACCGGGAATAATGGCAATAACAGCCTCGTCGGTGGTGTGGGCAATGATGTGCTGATGGGCGGCGTCGGCAATGATAGCCTGGTCGGCGGTGCGGGCAACGATACCTACTATCTCGATGCGGCGGGTGATGTGGTCACCGAGAATGCGAACGAGGGCACGGATACGGTGTATAGCACGGTGGCTTATACGCTGGGCAATAACCTTGAGAATCTGACGCTCATCGGCTCGGCGGATATTAATGGCACGGGTAATACGCTTGCCAACTATCTCACCGGCAATAGCGGTGTGAATAGCCTCAGCGGTGGCAATGGCAATGATACGCTCGATGGTGGCGCAGGGGCGGATAGCCTCGTCGGCGGTGCAGGCAATGATATCTACTATCTCGATAACGCCGGCGACACGATCACCGAGAATGCGAGCGAGGGTACGGATCTGGTGTATAGCTCGATTACCTACACGCTGGGCACTAATCTTGAGAACCTGACACTGACGGGTACGGCCAATATCAACGCTACGGGTAACACGGTGGCGAATATCCTCACCGGTAATGCGGGTAATAACGTGTTCGAAGGTGGTGCGGGCAACGACACGATGTCTGGCGGCGCGGGCGATGATAGTTACTATATTGGTAGCGGCGGTAATGATAGCGTTGTCGAGAATGCGAATGAAGGTACCGATACAGTCTATACGACGATCAATCTCAATCTCACGTCAGTGAACAATATCGAGAATCTTTTCTATGTCGGCACTGGCTCCATTGCACTGTATGGCAATAGCTCGGATAACCACATTGTAGGGAGCAGCAATACTACGGGTGGTCCGGCAGGCGATGTACTTTATGGGTGGGCTGGCAACGACATACTCGATGGTGGTGGTGCTGGCCAAGATGCGCTGCATGGCGGCGATGGTAATGACTCGCTGATAGGCGGTGCTGGCGCTGATTATCTCTATGGCGATGCCGGTGATGACACGATGATTGGTGCTGCTGGGGCCAATTATTATTGGGTCGATAGCGCCGGGGATGTGGTTACGCAAGATGCTACTGGCTTGGGTGCTGTATATAGCACAGTTAGCTACACGCTTGGCGACAATCTCACTAACATGACCCTCCAAGGGACCGATAATATCAATGGTACGGGTAACAGCGGTATTAACATTATTGTTGGCAATGCCGGAGCAAACATCATCGACGGCGGCGATGGGAATGATAGTATTGCTGGCGGCGGTGGAAACGATATACTTTATGGCGGCAATGGTCATGATACACTAGATCGCGATACCACCGACAACACTGCAGACAACATGATTGGTGGCACGGGCAACGATATTTATTATGTCGACAATGCAGGCGATACGGTGGTGGAGAATGTGGGTGAAGGAATTGACTCCATCTACACCAAAATCAGCTGCACCATCAGTGCTAACGTGGAAAACCTATACATGTTGGAAACTGGTAGCATCAATGCTACGGGAAATGCGTTAAATAATACGATTGGCGGCAATGGCAGCGCCAATATTCTATCCGGTCTAGATGGTGCTGATATCCTCGCTGGATACGGAGGTAATGATACGCTGATCGGTGGGAATGGTTCGGACCAGCTGACTGGCGGCACGGGCGCGGATAGTTTCTATTATTCATTAGACAGCGATTCTGGGTTTACCGCGACTACACGCGATCTCGTTAAAGATTTTAATGTTTCCGAAGGTGATAAAATTGATCTAAGCGCTTTTGCGGGCACGTTTAGTTTCATCGGCACTGGCGCATTCACTGGCACAGCACATGAAGTGAATTATTCAACTTCGGGCGGCTATACCATGTTGAATATCGATTCGGATGGCAATGGCACTGCAGATTCCCAGATTCAGCTCGTCGGAAATATCGCGTTCAGCGGATCTGATTTCGTGCTTTAGCCTCTTATCCTAAGTTACCAGGGGTTTTGCATCGCGCCAGTTGTGCGGGCGGCATCGTGTTTTACTATAAGCAGCGCTATATCCAGCTTGTGTAGGCCGGGTATGTTTTAAATGCAGATGAGAGGCCTTTTCTAGGTCATCCGGCTATGGGCTTGATGAATAATAATGGTTTTGGAATGTATGGCAGGCTATTAGCGCGCGTAATCCGCGAGAATTCCACAGGTGGAATTGTCAAATAATTATTATAAGTCAGTTGCTTAAAAAATGTCATCAAACTGTCACACAACTGTCATCAAACTGTCATTAAATACGTGCATATTATTTATCTACACAGGGCAAAACGCCCGCGAATGCACAGAATGAATGAGGTTCACATGGCCGGTAAAGATCAACAATTAGTTTTGGCACAGACAGTCGTTGCTAGGCCAACCGCGGCGCCTACGCGCGCGCAACAGATTGCTGCCGCAGGAGAAAAAGTACGGTTCGAAATTGATACCGATATGGGTGAACAGCGCACACGCTGTATGACGGGAGAAGAGGCGTTAAGTGCAATTGATTTTAAACCGCTGAAAGATCATTCGCCCATGATTAAGCTTAATCCGGTGGATATATGCCTCGCGCGCCAAGATAGAAGCGTAGACTTCGATCTTTCAGGAAATTCTTATAGCCAGGTTGGCGGTATTCACGCGCCCTACTCTGATATTATGCGTAGTCGCGGTAATGGATCGATTGAGGCTTCAAAACTGGCAATGAGAAGTTACCAGGCGGTTGTAGAAATGCTGCGTAAGGGCGAAGTTAAAGAGGATGGTGACAAGTCGGTTACGTTCTCGATTGGAAAAGATATTAAGCCACTCAAATTGATTCCTGGTTTGGCTTTCGATCTTGGATTTACCACCAAGACGGCTGCAATCATGGACGGGACAGAGGTTGCAGAGAAACCCAAACGCACGGATGACCAAATACGTGAAGAGGCTCTGGCCTGCATTGGCAATAATGAAGGTAATGTAAAATGCTATGATTTGGGTAGGGACCGGGCAAATCTTCAAGCGCAGGTAAACACCGCAATTCGCAAAGGTGCTATACGCCAAGCGCGTAGCCAGTAATCTCGTTACAGCGTAAGCTTTTTTGGGGTTGGTGTGCTGCCCGGTGGTGGGGAGCTCGGCGAAACATTTTCGGCGACCGATACAGTTTGTACTTGTGGTAGTACGTTTAGTTTATCCACGGGGCCAGCTGCAAGCATTGACTCGATTTGTTTGTTGCTGGCAGTTTCTACGGTAGCAGCGGTTTGTAGTTGTTTTTCATTTTTTGCTTCTTTTGAAGCAACTTCATACGTCAATTGTTGAATGACTTCGCTTATTTCATCATTACTTTTCCCGCTAATATCGTATTTTTTGTCGAGCCGTTGTGACAATACTGAGAGGTCTTTTTTAATTGTCTCACTATCAAGCTTTGCATAAGCTCGGCTTTTAAGATCATGCTCAACTGCTTCCAACAGTTTAGTTTTCAAATATTCTAAATTTTCCCGCTGTAGCTTGCGTTGCGCTTCAATCACTGGGTTGTGGTGTTCGAAGAGGTCTTTACTGGTTGTGTCACCTTTTTCATTCGCCTGGTGTATGCGGTCTTTATTCTGCTCTTCAATAATTTTAAGACGTTCGGCTTTCTTCTGTAGTAGCTTAAGCCCTTTAGTTGGGTCATTCTCCAGCTCTTTAATCTCTGCTTCAACTTTCGCGCGGTCTTTATCAAGCTGCGGGTTGGTGTAGCCTTTTTCAGCCGCCACTGCATCCAGCTTCGCCTGCGCTTTGTCGAACGTATCAGATTCTTCACGCGATTTTTTAAGGGTTTCATCCACCGCCTTACGGTACACTGCATCCTTCGCATACAAGTCACTATGCATAGCGCCGATATCCGGCTCTTGGTCATCACCTGATTTCGCCAGAACAATGGCTAGCGAAGATGAAATGCCCCCAAGGATGCTGTTAAGAGCGGGAAGGGAGTCGGCGGTGCTAATTTGCTCGATGAGATCTAGTAACTCCCTGCGTGCCTCTACATCAGTAGTGCTAGCCAAGCGCGCTTTGATATTTTCGATCTCGGAATGCTTGCGTGCGGCAAGCGTTTGCTTTTCTTGCTCGCGCTGTCTTTCTTTGATTTGCGCTGCGGCTGCCGTTACTTCGTCCGATTGCTTATAGTCGTTCTTGCCTGCCCATGCGACTGAGTTGGCGTAGGCGAGCTCAAGCAGCTTCTGCGAAGGCATAGCGTACTGCATGCCTTCGGGCTTGTTGGTATCCCCTGTATCTTTCTTCACCATCGACACGCTTCGCTTCTGTTGAACGAATGCGTGGCCTGCACGAGTGCGGTCTTGATGCCGCTATTAGTCTTTTTTGCCCATATTTTGCGGCTTCTTAGTGAACCGCTACACACCGATGGGCATACCTACTTTTACCATGGGGTGGTTAACAAATGCCTAAACTTAGCGATAATTGTAGGGATTTGTGATGGTGGAGGATTAAAACATCCAATTAACCAATTGATTTGCTGGGCTTTATATGAGCCAATCTAGGTTGGTTGCGGGGGCCGGATTTGAACCGACGACCTTTAGGTTATGAGCCTAACGAGCTACCGGGCTGCTCCACCCCGCGTCACCAAACAATCGCGCCGCTAGTGGCGGCTACGCCCGCCTTGGGCGGGGATCGCTATGTAACTCAAGCTTTAAAGGTTGGCAAGCGTTATCCCTCAGGCGCGGAAAAAAGCCGAGTAAGCCAGGATTTCAGCGCTGGTAGGGGGTGAGCTGCTGGGCGTGAATGTCGCGCATCAACTGGGTGAAGGCAGCGGCTTGCGAGGTGCGCTCGAAAATATGCTCGTTGCGGGCGAAAATTTGCGTCTGCAGTGCGTTGTAATACGCGCGATCATGGGCGAGGCGAACGGCGATATCGACATATTCTTCCGGCGTGCTGGCAACCGGCGGCGAATCGATGCCCATGGTTATGTAGTAAGAGTATACGCCGCGGCCACGCGCGAAGCGGCCCGGCATGGTGACAATTGGTACGCCGAGGTTGAAGGCATATTGCGAGGTGGTGCCACCGCCGAAGCTGATCGTGTCGATCACGGCATCGGCCAGTTTGAGAATGCTTTGGAACGCGTCGAGCGTGAGCCAGGGCATGAATAGGATGCGCGCGGGATCGCACTGCGTGAACAGGCGTTTCTTTAACGCCTCGGTTACGGTTTGTTCGTGGAAATCGTGGAAGAGGACCAAAGTGGCCTCAGGGTCTTTGCGCAGAATGCCTGCAAGCAATCCATCAAAATCGGGGTGGAACTTATGAACTGCCATGGGGCACATATAGAGTTTACGGTCTTCCGGTAGCCCAAGCTCGGCGCGGGTGAACCATTGAGCAGGAGTGGCGGGGCGCTTGAAGATAGAGGCAGCACCGTTGATGCATAGTAATTGCTCGGTATAGTTTTCCTGCGCGTTCTCTGGCTCGTAATCCCGCGAGGCGACGACGTAATCGATGGTGTCGATTCCGGTGGTTTCGGGATGGCCGCCTAAGCATACCTGATGTGGGGCGAGGCGCGCCATGGCCATGTAGTGCGTTGCCAGATCCATTCCGATATCCGGGTAGACCAAAATATCGAGTTCGTGCTTGGCAATCATTCTCTGGGCGGCGGGCACCAATAATGGCAGCGAGACAACAGGGATGTTTGCATCGATCATTTCCTGAATGCCACTATCCATCACGTTGGCGAGGTTAAAGAAGGTTACTTCTATGCCGGGCTGCTTTGCCAGATGTAACATAATGCCGCGGTAGCAATAGCCGACTACGTGGTTATGCATACGCTGCGAAAGAAAGCCGATTTTAATTGGGGCGTTACCCTTCACGGCCGTAGCCTTGCAATGGGGGGCGGTGAAGTTGAGTTGCGGCGCGATGGCGCGTAACATTCTGGCGAAGGCTGAAAGCAATTCCTTGTTGTCGCGGTTATGGTAGGCGAGGCCAAAGAGGGGGTTCACGTCGAGCGAGGCAAGATCTACGGCTGGCTTAGTTTGCGTGAAATGCGCGATTCTATCGGCTAGCTTGGCACGCACGGTATCAATTTGTTCGTTCGAGGTATTGAAGCGTGGCAGATACATCTCAAATTGCATGCGGAAATTGGCTGGCACGCGACGGGTGGCCGTCAGGTGCTGGTAGGCTGCTTCGGCCTCTTCGAAACGGCTGCACAGTTTTAGCGCCATGCAATAATATTGCTGAAGCTCGGTGTTAGAAGAAAAACGTGGCGTTACCTGTTCGAGGTAGGCGAGGGCTTTGGGGGCGTCGCCATGGCGGATGAGGACGCTTGCCAGCAGTGAAAATGCCTCAGGGTTATCGGGCATCTGCTCGGTGGCTTTGAGCGCTGTTTGAAGTTCCAGTTCGCGATTCTTCTGTGCCGCGTAGACCCCGCACAACAAGGTATAGCTGTCGGTATGCAGCGGATTTTCCTGCAGCGCGCGCGTGTAAAGCAATGTGGCCGAGGCGTAATCGCCAGCGAAATGCAGGGCACGTGCTAATTGAAAGAGCGCTTCGGCATGATGCGGATCGAGCATCAGTACTTGTTGGTAAAGCTGGAATGCTTCCTGGTGCTGCCCTTTTTTGACAGCAGCTTCCGCGAGCTTGATGAGCTTTCGCGTGGAGGGAGCAGCTTGCTGCATTCTGGTTCCTACTGACTTAAAACTTCGTCGAGTTTGGTGGCGACGAGTGTGAGGTGATGCGGTGGAATATCGACGTAGAATGGCAGCGCGACAACCGATTTGCCGAGGCGTTCGGTGACACTCAAATCAGCGCGGGGGTAATTGCTGTAGGCGGGTTGGGTGTGGCAGCCTTTATCCCACCATTGGCGGGCTTTGATGCCGCGCACTTGCAGTTGTGAGATCACCAGATCTGCTGTTGGTGACGGTAGACGAATATTGCAGGTGGTGCTTACGGCGTTTTCGGGCAGCCACATCATTGCGTTATGCTTTTTGAGCACAGGGGCAAGGGCCTGCTCACATATTTGCGTTGTTTGTGCCCATTGGTTGCGACGCTCGGGCCAGACGTCAAACGCAGCGAGGCCTACGGCAGCTGAGTATTCACTCATTTTAGAATTGATGCCGGGGATGGAAATGCGTCGCGTGTAGTAGCCGAAATTGGTTTGCTCCTGCACATGGCGCAGTAGGCCGGTATCTTTCGAGACAACGGCAGCGCCTTCGCCGATGCCGATGATTTTGGTGGCGTGCATGCTGAATACGACGGCGGTTTTGCCGAATTTGGCATCACGGAAGCTGTCGATACAGGAGGCGGCGTCGATCACGACAGGGATGGAGGTTTCGGCGGTAAATGCATCCCACGCTTGGATATCGACCGTTTTGCCGAAAGGTGCCACCACCAGCACGGCGCCGATAATGCCTTTGACGTTGGCGATTTGTTTCTTCACCGCTTCAGGCTCGAGCGCCCAGGTTGTTTCATCGACATCGATGAAGTAGGGCACCATTTCGGCCGCGATGGCGGAGGCGGGGCTGGCGACAAAGGTCCAGGAAGGGACGAGGCAGTAACTGTCGCGCGGGAGGTTGAGTGCGCGCAGCACGCTGGTGAGGCCCGCGGTGGCGCTTGAGGCAGTGACGATATTTTCGCTGGTGACGTTGAAATGGGAGGCGAGGCGGGTGCGTAATTCGCGCTCGAGCGGGCCGAAATTGCTGTACCAACGTGCTTCGTCGATGCGTTCTAAATAAGGCGCAATATCGCTGGCTTTCGGCAGCAAGGGCCGCATAATCTCGACAATTTCCGCGGGTTGCGCGGATGGTGACGGCTGGGCCAGTGCGTTCATACGAGGTATCCAATCATAGCTATATCCTTGTTATAGCAATCTTTATGCCAATGGTGCTTTCCCGCGTTCGCACAGCAAAAACACGCTGGCGCATAGATCTGGGTAGACTTGCCCAAGCTGGTAGCAACCTTCGAGATATTCTTTTGAGATGATATCGGTGGTGAGCAATTTATCCCACTGAAAATTGGCGAGGGCTTTGAAGAAAATACCGGAGCGGTGGGTGACGTTGAGACCTGCAGCCGTGGCATCGCGTTCGAGTGTATCGAGCGCGTAGGTGCAACGGTGGCCGTGCTCGGCCTCGGCTGGGGTGACGGCGGCGTTATGGGGAATGAGGCCCATTTTAACGGCGATTTGTCGCGAGGGAGCGTTGGCGTTTGGGCAGACTAAAAACAGCTTTCCACCTTCCGCCAGCCACTCGTCGTTGATGCGTTTGAGGACGCGCACCGGATCGTCGAGATGCTCGAGCACATGGGTGAGAATGATATGATCATAACGCTTAGGTAGCGTGATTGCTTCGAACGTGCCGTGGAGGAAGTCCACTTTGGTGCCGAGTTTTTTCTGAGCTTCGGCGATGGCTTCGCTTGAGGCTTCGACGCAGGTGATGTCATCGAAATGCTCGAGAAATCGTTTGGTGAAATCGCCTTTATAGCTGCCGAGTTCGAGCAGGCTGCCTTTGCCAAAAAATGGCGCGAAGGAGCGGATCATGAACGGATGCATGACGTCGAAATCGAAATTATAGGCGTATTCGCGCCCGGCATTGTCCTTGATTTCGAGGTTGTAATTACGTGCCATTATTTCTCTCGTTCTATCGTTTTCTGCATCGTCAGCATTGCATCGTTCTTCTCGTTTACCACGAAGCCATGGGCGCGATAAAGCGCTATGGCCGCGGTGTTGGCGGTTGCCACTTCAAGTGCAAGCAATGCAAAGCCTGCGCCAAACGTTGATTTATTGCATTTTTCGAGCAATACGACGGCGATGCCCTGACGTTGATAGTCGGGCAATATGCTGAGATTGGTGAGAAAGGCGCGTGGCTGCTCGTTGGCATAGATGGCAGCGAGGCCTATGAGTTTACCATTGTCCCACGCTTCGAGGCGCTGTGCTTTGGCGCTGAGTTTTTCTGCATAGTCTGCGATATTTACCCGCGTGCTGAGCGGTGGAATAAAGGACGCATCACAGGCGGCCAGATGCGTGCGGATTTCTTCCACCGTTGCTGTGTTGGTTCGATAGGTTATCGTCTCATGCATATTCAAGCACCGCTGCGCCAAAGCCATCGCGGCCAAAGGCGTTGCCATTATAGAGCAGATAAATCCTACCGTCACATGCAAAGAGGTGCGGGTAGCATTGCATGTCGCTGTCCCACTCGCCGGTGGTGCCGGTTAGCGCAAGCATGGTGTCGTCGCGTGTCCAATGCTGTAAATCATCGGAATAGGCGTGGCCAAGGCGATATCCACGTCCTTGCGTGGCCCGGAAATTGTAGGATTCGCGGTAGCAGAACAACATGTGGTAGCGGCCGTTGATTTCGATCACCGTAGGTAATGCCTGGCTTTCGTCGGCGCCCAATATGTCAGGGATGATCTGCTTGCCTTCTTCTTTCGTCCACGTGATGCCATCGGGTGAAGTGGCGTGACCGATTTTGTAGATGCGGTCAGGCGCGCATTCTGCGGCGAAGCGTTTCCAACCCGTGCCGAAAATATACCACATGTGGAATTGGCCGTTGATGACTTTGACAAAGCCATCGCCCACCAAACATGGCTCGTTCAGAGATGCGGCAAGCACAGGGCCGGTGCCAAGGCGCGTGAAATGTTCGCCGTCGTCGTCACTCATCGCCAGGCCGATGGCGGTTTCGACCGAGACACTGGTGCGCCGGCTCCAGCCGCAGCTATAGCCGTAAATTTTGTTTTCGTGGCGCATGACGTGGAGCGGGAAAATGCCGTGCTCATCGAAGCAGCCGAGTTCGCCGAGCGGTAATACTTCGTTAGGCGATGTGCGAATTACCGCGCGTAAATCTTTCGTCATATCGACAAAGGCGACATGGCTGAGGAATTTGCCATTTGTGGTGTCGACCGAGCGGGTGGAAAAATAAATCCGCACGAAATCGTCGAATACGAGCGCTTGCGGGGATTGCGCATGGCTGATGCAACCGGCGGGCAGCGCGTGATCGGCGGGGTCAAAGATTTTTCCCAGTTTGCGCCAGCGCATCATGCGAGGGTTCCTTCCAGCTTCGCCAGGCCAAAGCCCTCGCGGCCTACCTGGTTGCCTAGATAGGCCAAGTATATTGCACCATCGACTTCGAAGACATGCGGGTAGCTCACCATTTCACTATCCCAGCCGCTTTCGGAGATATCGATGCCAGCTTTGCTGTCGTCGCGCACCCAATCGGTTAAATTGGTGCTTGAGGCATAGCCGATGCGGTAGCCTTTCGCTTGGCTGCGGTAGTCTTCGCTGTAGCGGTAGCAGAAAAACATATGGTAGGTGCCGTTAGCGAAAAACACATCAGGGCTTGCTTGTGCTTCGTCTTCCTCGATGCGACTTTCGATGAGATCGCGGTTATGTTTGCACCAGGTAAGGCCATCTTGCGACGTAGCCATGCGGATTTTATAGACAGGTTCGGCGCGGCCGTTGACGTGTTTCCATTTACGCCCGGCGATGTAAAACAGCACCCACTGATTGTTGAAGCGGCGGATTTTGGGGCCGCTGAGAATGAACGGCTCGTCGGGTGAATAGCTTAGTACCGGGCCGTTGCCGATGCGTTTGAATGTCTTTCCTTCATCGGTGCTTACTGCGCAGCCGATAGCGACGTTGAACGGTACGGATTCGCAGCGTGTCCAGCCGCCGTAATAGGCGCGGATTTCGTGGTTATGGCGAATGACCGAGACTGGATATGTGCCGAACTCATCGAATTCGCCCAGGCCGCCGAGGCTGAGGATGGGTTGCTCGCTGACGTTGCGGATGTTGAATAGATTTGTGCGATCAACATCAACGTAGGCGGAGTAGCTGACATATTGCCCTTGCGCATCCGCCGGGGGGCGGCAGGAGAAATAGATGCGGACGAAGTCATCGAAGATCAAGGTGGCGGGGGCTTGCGCAAATTCCTTGAGCCATGGGCGGCCAGTTACTTCCTGCGGAGTGAAGAGTTTGCCTAATTTTTGCCAACGAAACATGAGCGAGGCTTACAGCAGTTCGTAGCGTTGGTCTACCCACTCGGCCACGGCATCGCGCGGGTTGAACATGAGTACATCGAGGATGGAAAGCCACGGCACAAAACTTTTGCCGAATTGTGGATATTCGATCAGCTGGGGCTTTAAAAATTTGAGATCAATGCCGTGCGCGGCGAAGGTTTCTTTGTCGTAAAGCTCTACGCCACCCATGGGGTTGATATAGGTTTTTGCTGCTACTGCTTCGCATAGCGCGAGCACTTTATCCTGCGCGCGCAGCGTGTGATCGATCGGCATTTCGGAGGAAATGCGGATCGGTGTGGTGATGTTAAGATAGGCACATACTTCGCTGAGCGATGCATGAATGAAGCGGAACAGATTGGTGTGCTCGCTGTGCATGATGCGTTCGAGCAGGGGATATACTAGCGAAAATTGCGGCGCTTTTGCGTAGGCGCCTTTCCATTGCTTGAGCAGGGCTTCACGATCAAAGTCCGACGCCAGCTCACGTTCGACGACATCCAGGCTGTCGGACGCTTTCTTAAGGGGCAGGGAGAACATGACATCCGTGCCGTTTTGCAGCATGCGGTTACGGTTGATCCAACCTTTTTTGGTGTATTTGATGTTGTCGTAGACGATGAATTGATCGGCGGCGGCGATGAGCTGAAAATACCCAATATACGGCAGAAAATAAGGCTGCATAATCGCAAGCTTCAACGCATGGCTCCATTACGGCGGATATTGGATGATGCTGAGCTTACTATGGTATGCTTGGTACTCGCAAGCTGAAGCGCATTATACTGGCGGATTAAATCTGTGTGTAGTCGAGGGCGAACTCACGCACGAGATCCGGATCGATCGAGAGCCAATCCTGCAGATTGATCAGGCGTGCGCGAGTGCGTTGATCCCACAGGCCCGGGCGGGATTTATTGTCGCGGATATCGGCCAACGTTTTACCATCGTTCGAATCCGTATCATCGACCGTAGTTGCCAAAAGCGGTGAGGTAATGATATTCGGCACCGGCGTTTGCGAGACGTAAAGCACGGTGTTTGGCGTGGTGGTCGTGTTGTTGTTATTATTCACGACTGGCGCGCTAGGATCGGCGCTGGAGTAGAGGAAGCCGTTGCCAGCGCCCAGTGCTGGGCAAGCGCCGCCGAAGGTGCAGCTATAACGGGTGAAGGCAGCCGTGAGACCGTTCACCGAATCGGAACCTGGGGCGGTGCTGTAGATGAGCGAGCGGGCGGTGCCGTTCATGCTGAGTACGCCGGCGCCGACCTGGTTAAGGAAGTTGCGGCGGCTTGAGAGAATCATCGAGTCACCGCTGTTTGCCGCGGCATTCAAGTCAGCGCCTGTAGCAAGTACAACGTCGCCGGTGGTGTTTTTGTTATTCACGGTGATGGTGTTGGCGTTGATGGTGCCGGCGAGGGTGATATCACCCGCCGTGCTGTTGGTCTTGCCGGCGCCGTCATCAAGGCGAATGTTGAGGTCACCAGTGCCGGTATCGATCGTGGTGCCCGATGCCATGGTGATGACAGCAGCACCCGCTGTGCGTTGCGCGTCGACGACACCAGTCGCGAGTTTTTCGTTCGCGAAGATGTTAAGGTTACCGTTATCGGTGGTGATGTCGTTGTTGAGGAAGATGCTGCGACCGGCCTGGAAGGTGAGGATACCGCCGTTACCGCCGGGGTTGTTAGCGATCAGCGCATCGGTGAGTGTAATGTCGTTGCTGGCTTGCAGGGTAACGTTGGTGCCGGCGTTCAGCACTGCGGTGATGAAGGCTGGGGCGAGGGTGACCGAACCGGTAGCTTGATCGCCGTAGCTATCGTAGTTGCCGAGGCTGCCGCCAGTGCCGACCGACCATACATGCTGCTGTGGACCGCCATCGTAGGCGAGGACGCGGCTGTTGACGCTATCGCTGGTGTAATAGGTAATCTGGTCGTTGGCGTTGGTGCCCATGAAGGAATTGGTGGCGTCGAGCGCGCCGGAGATCATGGCAGCGCCATCGAAGAAGCCAAGTACACCGACATCGGCAGTAGCGCCATTATCCCAAGTTGAGCTGAAGACCAGGATTTTATTTGGTGCGTATTGTATGCCATTAATTCCATCACCTGCGGTTGACCCTACGATAGCATTCGCGCTGCTTATGGTGCCTACGGTTCCATTCGCGCCATCGCCCCACATCACCATACCGGCGCCGTTATTCCAATCTGTCGAGACCAAGAGATAATTACCGTTGGCTAATTCATAATTATAACCGACGCGATCGTTCGTATGTGTACCAATCACGGAATTGGTAGCATCGATTGCGCCAACGGGGTGGCCGCCAGATTTGCTACCCCAGGTGGCAGCGCCTGCATCAGCAAAGCCACCATTATCCCAGTTGGTGGATTGAATTACATAGTTGCCATTGGTGAGTAAGCTGAAACCGTTACCAATGGCATCGAAGGCTTGTGAACCAACAAGCGAGTTGGCAGCGCTTACGACGCCGAAAGTGCCGGTGCTGCCATCGCCCCAGGTGACCGCACCTGCGTCTACTATACCGCCGTTATCCCAGTTCGTGGAGCGCACGACGTAGTTGTTGTTGCCGATTAAGTCGAGATAGAGGCCGACATTATCGTTCGCGGTGCTGCCGATCAACGAGTTACCAGCGCCCAGTGCACCGACAGTGCCGCCTGCGCCATTGCCCCAGGTAACCGCACCCCTATCGCTATTCCAATGCACGCTTGAGAATACATAGTTGCCATTGGCTAGCGCGTAAATGTCACCTTGGCCGACGTGATCAAAGGTGTGCGTACCGACAATAGAGTTCGCTGCGCTAACCGCACCGACCGTGCCGCCCAAGCCATTAGCCCAGGTGGCAGCCCCTGCTTCAAACGCACCGCCATTCGACCAGAACGTACTTCTTACAACGTAGTTACCGTTGGTGAGGCCAAATATGCCGCCTCGTCCGACTTGGTCGTTGTTCTGGCTACCCACCAGCGAATTCGTTGCGTCAACAACCCCAACGGTGCCGCCCAACCCATTCCCCCATGTAACAGCCCCAGCATCACCGGTCGCGCCGTTATCCCAACCAGGACTGTTGACGACATAGTTACCGTTATTCAGCGCGACGATACCAAAATCGCCGAGGAAGTCGTTCGTATGGCTACCGACAAGCGAGTTTGCAGCGCTTACGGCGCCGCTTATGCCTGTTGTCCCATTGCCCCAGGTGATTGCGCCTGCGCCATTGTGAACGCCATCGCTCCAGCCTTCACTTCTAACCACGTAGTTGCCGTTAGTGAGCACAGCAACTGCATCGCCGACGCCATCGTTGGCCGTCGCGCCATAAAGGGAGTTTGCCGCGCTCACGGCACCCACGGTGCCGGTGGTACCGTTCCCCCAGGTTGCAGCACCAGCATTCACCGTGCCGCCGTTATCCCAGAAAGGTGAGAGGACTACATAGTTACCGTTAGTGAGGGCGCGTATGCCATAGCCGCCGACTTCATCGCCTGCAGTCGAACCCACGAGTGAGTTTGCGGCGCTGACATTGCCCACAACACCGGCAATGCCGCTACCCCAGGTGACTGCGCCTGCATCCACGACAGCACCATTATCCCACGCGCTGCTTGAGACTACGTAGTTGCCGTTCGTGAGTTCACTATAGTTGCTACCGATCGCATCACCCGTATTGGTGCCTACAAGCGAATTGGTGTTGCTAACCACGCCGGAAGTACCCGTTGCACCATTACCCCAGGTTACTGCACCAGCATTTGCAGCGCCGCCATTGGTCCAGCCTGAGTTCAATACCAAGTAGTTTCCATTACTCAGCGTAACCATGTTAGCAGAGGCCATATCACCCGTTGTGGAGCCGACCAGGGAATTGGCTGCACTAATCACGCCCGAAAGCCCGGTTGTGCCATTAATAAATGTCACCGCACCTGCTTGTGCGGTGCCGCCATTCGCCCAATCGCCCGATTGCACAATCACATTGCCGGCATGAGCACCGGTGAGTGTCACCATGTTCGAGCTACCGATTTGATCGTTCGCGTGGCTGCCGGTTAGTGTGCTGATAAGGGCGCCAGTAGTGCCGTTATAAAGATAGATCGCGCCGGCGTTTGAAGCAGCAAAGCTGTCAGCTTGGTCGGTACGCAGTACGTTACCGGTAGCGAGGACGGTGAAACCGCCAAGGTTCCCATCCGGATTCGGGTCGATGAATTCGATGTTCGAGATGCCGCCGTTGATACCGCCGGTGGCGATGGTGATGTTTTTGGGGTCCAGCAGCAACTGGCCGGCGAGGCCACGGGCTGCTGATGCTTCCGTGATGGCATTGCCTGCCATCATGAGGGTGTCTTTCGACGAGATCTCGATGAGGCCGCCATTGCCGCCGTTGATGCCGCCAAGTGCGAAGGCGCTGCCGCCGAATTTGGTGGTTTCATCCGACCAGGTGATCACATTGCCGCCGTTGCCGGTATCGAGCGCGTTGGCGCTAAGGGTGGTGGCGAAGTTAATGTTGGTAGTGGCAGCATGGGCGAGGGTGCCGCCGCCTTGGTATTCACCACCAATATTCACGGTGCCGCCGCCAGTGGTACCATCCGCCTTCACATGCGCGCCGAAGAGTTTGAGATCACCTTGTGCAGCGGTAACGGCGACTTTACCGCCTTTGGCGCCGGTCGACGAAGCGTCGTAATTCCCCGAGACGAAGGCATTGCTATGCGTGTCGCCGACGACGGCGATGCTGCCACCATTGCCGCCGTTGCCTTTGGCACTGATGGTGGAAGATTCGTTGTCGAGATAATGTTCTTTGAAATTCACGGCGACTTTGCCACCTGCACCCGCGCTGTTATCGGCGGTGATTTTTCCTTGTTGCATGATTGCACGGCCGTTGATGGCAACTTCACCTGCTGAATTGCCGCTAACATCGATTTTGCCGGTGTTGCTGATCGTATCGCCGGAGATGATGATCTTGCCGCCTTTTTGGCTGACGCTTGGTGCAGCGATTTCACCTTCAACACTGATGAGGCTGCTCACTACATTCGCGCCTTGCGCGGCGGTGAGGGCGATGACGCCACCTTCGGCATTGATGGTGCCGCTATTTTTAATCAACTCGCTTTGTACGGCGCCGCTTGCAGCAACATCCATCAGCCCGTCACCATACATATCCAGCGTAAACTGGTCGCCCGAGGCGAGTTGCACTTTACCAAGCTTAGCGGTGATGATGCCGTTATTGATGACTTCCGGCGCAACGAGGCCAACGAGGCCTGCGTCTTTTGCAGAGATAAGGCCGTTATTGACGATCTGTGCGTGCACATCACCGGGTTGGTCAAACTTCATGTTGCCGCTCATGAAGTTGCTGTTACTGATGTTGCTCGTTGTCGCAACCAATCCGCTTACATCGACCTTTGCATTGCTGCCAAACATGATGCCGCTGGGGTTGACGAGAATGATGTTACCATTGGCGGTGAGGCTGCCCAAGATTTGCGAAGGGTTGCCCGCGGACACACGGTTGAGCGTGAGCGAGGAAGAATTCGGTTGAATGAATTGCGTAAGTTCGTTCGGCGCGATGTTGAACGTGCGCCAGTCGATCACGGCTTTGTCGCTGGATTGGTTGACGGTGAGGGTGGTGCCTGCAGACGAAATGTTGGCGGCACCGGCGCTGACGACGCCATCCTGCGGGTTGGCAAAGGCTTGCGTGGCGAGAACCGCGCCAAGCACCATGGTGGCAAGACTAGTATGGGAAGTGAGTCGACGCATTGACAGCCTGTTTTATTATTAGTTGAGTCTACGCTTCGGTTCTTAATTTTTCGTTAATATCCCTCTTGTTAAGCTATTGATTCTAGAAGGAGTAGCCGAGCTGAACACCGATCCGTGGGTTCTTGCTGTTGCTATCGTCATAAATGGGTTTGTCGACGTCCTTGGTAAGCGGGAAAGCGAGCTGGAGAGCGCCCGACAGGCCGGAATCATGAGAAACGCGCACGCCGAAGCCGGCAGAAGAAGCACTTATGTCGGATTGGCTATCGCCACGGTTCCAGACCTTGCCGATATCGTAGAAGCCGTAAGGCGTGGTGCTGATATTTTCCCATTGTGGCAGGTCGAGGTAGCGTAGCTCAAGGCTGGCGGCGGCGCCGTCATCGCCGGTGATTTCGGATTGGTCGTAGGCGCGGCCGAAATCCTGGCCGCCATAGCCGAATTCTTCCGAGGAATAGAGCGAGCGCGAAGCTTTTTGACCTGAGAGTGAGAGCAGGCCGTTCCATTCCGGCGTAATGCGCTGGAGGCGTTTATAGCTGAGTTCCAATTTAGTGAAATCGGGCTGTGCGCCGGCGCGGGAAATATTCGGATCGTTCTTGTCGCTCGCGCCGAGGATGTTCAGTCCGTGGCTGAGGGTAGCGGAGATGGCGTTGTAGCCGAGGAATTCATCCGTCAAATCGTAATCGGCGCGCAGGCGCGCAGCGCGAATATGATCGGTATTGAGTTCGGTGCCCAGCACATCGGTGGTGGTGTTACGGGCATCGAACATGGCGCCGATTTTGAGGTTTTCACGGCGCTGGCGGATCCATTGGTAATTGAGTGAGAGGGCGCCGTTGACGGCACGGCTTTCCATTTCCTGTGCAGCAAGAATATCGCCTGGTTTGCTGTGCGTATATCCACCGGCGAGGCCGACACTAAGGCGCGGAGTGAGCGGTATGGAATGTGCGACGTTGATAGCCTGGAGCTCGCTAACAGGTGCTTTGACTGCCGCTGTTATTGAGGTTTGTTGGCCGGGAATGATTTCGCCGTGCCAGCCTGCATACGCACCGTAAGGGCCGATATAACGCGAGCCATAATTATCGAAACTAAAGAAGGCGTGCGGCGATTTTACTTCGCGACGTGAAAGCAGCAGTTTCACGGCACCGTCGTTCGCTCCATCGATACCCAGTAATGTGCCGTGGTAATTTTCAAAGCCCGGCATGTCGGTGAGGAGGAGATGCTGGCGCTCGAGATCCACGAATTTGGTGGGGCGGCCTCTCTTGATTTCTTTTACCAGTGCTTGCATAGGCTTAGATTTAGCGAGTTTTGGCTTGTCGAACTCGACCTCACCGATATAGCCTTCGATCACACGAATGGTAATGGTGCCGTTACTCACTTCCTGGGCGGGCACAAAGGCGCGGGAGAGAAAATAGCCGTCATCGCGGTATTTTTTGGTGATTTTGGTGGCGACGTCCCACACCGCATCAAGCGTAACGTCTTTGCCGATGAGCGATTCATAAAGCGGTTTGATTTGCTCGGGCGTGTAGGCTTTCATGCCTTGAATATTAATGGCTTTCAGCGTGAGATGGATGGCGCCGGCATTGGCGGGGATTTTTTGATTGGGCTGGGCTTTATTGGTGATCATGCCCTCGGTGAGTGGCTCGTCGCGGATCTCTTGCTGCGGCATGGTTGGTACGCGGTTAATATCCGCTGCGCCGGGAATAATAGTGGCGCCATAGGCGGTTAACGGCAGGGCAATGAATGCCACTGACAGCAGGAGTGATCGCTGTAGGTATTTACGCTTTGCCGGATACATGGGACTACTATAGTGAAAAAACGCCTCTAAATCCGCTTTGGGCGCCAGTTATATGCCGCTGAGTGGCTGTTTTATGCCAGTTCTGCGACAATTTAGTGACAAATATGGGCGGTTTAAGCGCGTAAGGCTTGGGTTAAGTCGCCGATTAGGTCCGTTTCGTTCTCGATGCCGACCGAGATGCGGATCAGCCCGTCATCGATGCCGATTTGTTTGCGCACTTCGGCCGGGATGGAGGCATGGGTCATGCTTGTTGGGTGCTCGATGAGGCTTTCGATACCGCCGAGACTTTCGGCCAGCGTGAAGACCTCGACACGGGTGAGGAGTTTGCGTGCGGCGGCTTCACCACCTTTAAGCACAGCGGAGACCATGCCGCCGCCAAGCGTCATTTGCTTTTGCGCGAGCGCATATTGCGGGTGGCTGGGCAGATGCGGATAGAACACGCGCGAAACTTCGGGCTGCGCTTCGAGCCATTTGGCGACAGCGAGCGCGTTGCTGCTATGGCGTTCCATGCGAATGCCGAGGGTTTTGAGGCCGCGATGTGCGAGAAAACTATCAAACGGGCCAGCGATCGCACCGATGGCGTTTTGCAGGAAGCCGACTTGCTCACGCAGTTTTTCGTTTTCACCGACGACGACGACACCACCGATAATATCGGAATGGCCGTTGATGTATTTGGTGGCGGAGTGAAGCGCGATATCGAAGCCGTGGCTGAGTGGGCGCTGAAGGTAGGGTGTGGCGAAGGTGTTGTCGGCCACCGTGATGAGGTTGTGGGCTTTGGCGATTTTCGCAACGGCTGTTAGATCGATGAGTTTGAGGAGGGGGTTGGTGGGTGTTTCGACCCAGATCATTTTGGTGTTGGGGCGGATGGCGGCTTGGAGCGCGGCGGTGTCGGACAGATCGACATAGGATACTTCGAGCTTGGCGGAATGTTTACGCACGCGCTCGAAGAGGCGGTAGGTACCGCCGTAGAGATCATCGGTGGCGATGATGTGCGAACCGGCTTCGAGTAACTCAAGCACCGTACTTGCTGCCGCGAGGCCGCTGGCGAAAGCTAAGCCACCCGTGCCGCCTTCGAGATTGGCGACGGCGCGTTCGTAGGCAAAGCGGGTGGGGTTGTGGCTGCGCCCGTAATCGAAGCCCAGATGCTCGCCCGGTGCGCTTTGGACGTAGGTCGAGGTGGCGTAGATGGGCGTGATGACGGCACCGGTGCTCGCGTCATATTCCTGCTCGGCGTGGATGGCGCGGGTGTCGAAGCCCCATTTGTTGTTGTGTTTGCGTTTCATGCGAAGCTCCTTAGGCGTGGCCGAGGCGTTTACGTAGATATTGCAGGACGTCGATGGGCGTGATGAGGCCGAGGAAATCGGGACCGTCCGTCACCATCACCACCATGCCTTGATCGAATTGTGGCAGCAAATCCTGCACCGGGGTTTTGACATCGACCGTGACGAGTTGGCGCGCCATAACATCACCGACTTTGATTTGAAACCCATCCGGGTTGCCCATGATGGCGACCAGCAGATCCATCTCGGTGATAACGCCGAGCAGTTTGTTATCGCCCATGACGGGCAGCTGCGACACGTCGTGCATTTTCATTTTGCGGTAGGCGCCTTGCAGTGTTTCCGACGGCAGAACGGTGACGGCGCGCTGCGTGGTGTAGGGGCGGGTGATAACATCGCGCAGGTCGTGCGTGGCTTCGCTTGGCAAAAAGCCGTGATCATCCAGCCAATAGCTATTGAAGATTTTGGAGAGGTATTTGTTACCGCTGTCGCACACGAGGGTTACGACGCGTTTGGGTTTGGTTTGCTTGCGGCAATAGCGCAGGGCGGCGGCGAGGAGCGTGCCGGAGGAGGAGCCGCAGAGAATGCCCTCGCGGTGGAGGAGCTCGCGGGCGGTGGCGATCGATTCATCATCGCTGATGGTGTAAGCCTCGCCGACGAAATCGAGGTTGCAGTTTTTGGGGACGAAATCTTCGCCGATGCCTTCGACCAGCCAACTGCCGGCCTCAATTGTGATGCCTTCGTTGACGAGCGGGGCGAGGATGGAGCCTTTGGGATCAGCGAGCACCATTTCGGTTTTGGGCGAGACTTTGTGGAAATAGCGGCCGAGGCCGGTGAGTGTGCCGCCGGAGCCGACGCCGACGACCATGGCGTCGATGCGGTGGTCCATTTGTTCCCAAATTTCGGGGCCGGTGGTGCGTTCGTGGGTGACGGGGTTGTTCGGGTTTTCGAATTGGTTCACATAATAGGCCCCGCGCTCGAAAGCGATGCGTTTGGCCATGTCCTGGTAATATTCCGGGTGGCCGATGCCGACATCCGAACGCGTGATGATGACTTCGGCACCGAGGGCGCGGAGGTGGAAAATTTTCTCCTGGCTCATTTTATCGGGGATGACGAGGATGAGTTTGTAGCCTTTTTGGCCGGCGACGAGCGCGAGGCCGAGGCCGGTGTTGCCGGCAGTGGCTTCGACTAATGTGCCGCCAGGTTTGAGGTAGCCTTCACGTTCAGCTGCTTCGATCATCGAGAGCGCGATGCGGTCTTTGATCGAGCCGCCGGGGTTTTGGCTTTCGAGTTTGAGGTAAAGCTCGCACGGACCGGTATCAAGATGCGTGATTTTGACGAGCGGCGTGTTGCCGATGAGGGCCAGCACGTTTGGTGCTGTGCCAGCGGTGAGCGAAGGGTAGGTGGATTTTTGCATGGATGCTAACATAAATGGGGTGCAGTTTGAGAGGATGATAAGCCGGAATTTAGCGGGCGCAACAGCAGCGCGATTTCGCCGGGGCGAAGCTCATACGATTTGTAGGATGCGGCTTTGAGTGAGACATTTTATCCTCTATGAGTGAAGATAGCTTTCGGGAAATTAACAGTCAATAATTGTTTTTACTTATTATAAACAATAATAATATGTGATTTATATTAATGTTTTAAATTCAGTATTATATTTTATCATCATAAAGTGCTTTGTTAAATGCATAGCGAGAGTGAAATAAAAAATCAGCCCTAAAAATACGTGGCATCTTTGGTGGATTAGCCGCAAATGGTGGGATGCTTCCTACGGTCAAACTATTACTCCCAGCACTGATTCCTTCGTGGCGATTTTTCGATGAAATTGCCCCGTCGCCGCGGATTGAATTTGCGGTGTTAGAGAACGAAGATTCGGTGGCTGACGGCTGGCAGGAATTGCGACCGCGACCGGCGCATGTGTCGGTTGGTGAAATGCTCAAGCGCTTGGTGTGGAACCCGCGCTGGAATGCATCGCTGTTTTTGGTGAGCTGTGCCGAGCGGTTGATGCAACACCCGACCGACCATAGCGAGCGCGAGATTGTTCGGCGGATTGCGGCGGAGCATCCGACAGCGAAGTATGTGCAGTTTCGGTTGGTGTTTATCGCGCGCATCGGTGAGGTGCTGCATCAAGAGGTTCCGTATGTTTCGCGGGTGCATGCGTTATGATGCTCGACGAGGCAGTGCGTTTGACGGAAATGCTGATGGGGCTCGCGTTTGCCCAGCAAAGCCTGGAGCATTTGGCGACGCGGGATAGCGCGCGGATTTTTCTGCCGCGGTTGGTGTTGAGTGTATTGTTGATGCTCGGTGTTGCGACGTCGTGGGTGAGTGTGGGGTTGGTGGTGTTGGCACTATGCATGCTCAACCGCTTTCAGGGGCCCTATAATGGCGGTAGCGACCGGATGAGCTTGCTGATGCTGTGTTGCATGTGCGTTAGCTATTTCATGCCGACGGAGCATTTGCGGGAACTGGCGATCGGCTATTTGGCGCTGCAGCTGGTGCTTTCGTATTTTATTGCGGGATGGGTGAAGATCGCGAACCCGGAGTGGCGGACGGGGCGGGCGCTTCGTGATGTGTTTTTGTTTTCGGCTTACCCGGTGAGTGAATCGCTGCGCGGGTGGGCGAATCGGCCAGGCGTGATGCTTATGATGTCATGGGCGGTGATGCTGTTTGAATTGGGCTTTCCGCTGACGATGGTGACGCATGATTCGTTGATGGTGGGCCTCGTGATTGCGGCGTGCTTTCACTTTGCCAATGCGTGTTTGTTTGGCTTTAACCGGTTTTTCTGGATTTGGCTGGCGGCGTATCCATCGATATTGTGGCTTCAGGAACGGATTAGCGCATGAAAAAACACGCTAGCCTTGCGGCTAGCGTGTCTTGATAGGCAAGCAAAATTGTGGTGAAGCTAGTTAGCTTCTTTTTTCTGCTCAACGACGCGACCATTGACCGATTTGGTTTTGCTGGTGCTGGTCGATTTGTTCAACAGACCTTTAGGATCGGTTGCTTTTTCCGATTTTGCGGTGGCGGTGACGTTGCCATCTTTATCCACGTCCACATCGGTGGTGGTGGTTAGGGTGACATCGGTGCCGTTCGCATCGGTGTGTTTGCTGGTGGTAATTTGTTTATAACCACCGCGCTCTTTTTGCTCGAACGTGGTTTTGTTCTCGTCTTTACGTTTGTTCATGAGACCTTTCGGATCGGTCGCGCTTTCGGTTTTTACCGTGCGGTCGACTTTACCCGACGAATCCACATCAACATCAACGTTGGCTTCCGAGGTACGGGCGGTGCCATCTGCCGATTTTTGTTCCGTGGTGCGGGTGGACTCGTAGCCACCGTTCTTTTTGTAATCGACTTTGGTTTTGGCTTGCGCCGATTCGTCAGCGGCGAATGCCGGGCTAACGAGGCTCATTGCGGTAGTGGCCGCAAGAACTGCTAACATGCGTTTCATAACGTTACCTTTCGGTTGTGAATTCACGGCAACCATTGCCATGTGTCAGCATCGATTTAGTGCTGCCCCGATAAGGAAGCGACCACTAAGCCACGAAGAGTAAATAAAAAAACGACAAAGGGCGGATAAGTTTTGACGTTTACATGATTCTTATATGAGGTGCTGCTCGCCCCATCGCTTCATGATGCGGGTGAGCATAGGTTTGCCTCGTTCGCGGAATTACCCGTGAATATATTCAACCAACATAATGGAGAATCGTTATGGCAAACCAACAATGGAATGAGCCAAAAAGCTCACCATCGCAATCGCAAGATCGTAGCAAGTCTGCATCGCCTGATCGTTCGGGCGGTATGCAAGACGAGCAAAAACGTGCGGCTGGTTCGAAACAGGAAGATCCACGTAAAAGTGCTGATCGCCCACGTGCGAACCAGTAGCGATTGCTACACACCCAAGAGAGCCGGGCTTATTGCCCGGCTTTTTTGTGCGCGGTATTTGGGTGATAAAAAAGGCCCGGTTGTTACACCGGGCCAATGAGCACTTAAGACTGTGGGAGTCGTCGTTAGTTCCAAAGAAAACTGATATTGGTATCGCTTTTACTGGTGACAGTGATGCGTTTGGTTTGCTTCATGCCGGCATTGACTGCCGAGATGGTGTATTTGCCGGGTTCGAGGTTGATGTAGAAGAGAGGGCCGGCAACGGTGTCGAAAATTTGACGGCCCTTTGCATCAAGCACGGCGAGTTGCGTTTCACCGACGAAAGCGCCTTCGGGGCCAACATTGGTCACATGTACATTGTAATCGTGTTGTGCATTTTCCATGGCCATGCGTTCGTCGTCGCCGATGCCACCGGTGACATAGCTGATATTGGGATCGTAGCTAGCGGTGCGGTTCGCCTGCGCGATCAGCAGTTCGGGTTTGTCGGCAGCGTGTGCCTGGATGAGTGGTGTAGCACTCAGGATGGCGACAGCGCTCACCATTGTGAGTTTATTGCGTAGTGTTAGCATGGTTTTCTCCATTGTACGTGGCGTGGGCGGATGCGGACACCCGTTGCCATTACTCAAGCGTTTTTAGGGTAGGGAAACAATGTGGGCTGCTGGAACAAAAATAAAAAATCGACAAAGAAAATTACTTAGGAATTTCTTATAGTTTAGGGGCTTCCCGGTATCGTTTTCTCATGCCTGAATTGGTTCATTGGAGCTGCGAAGTCGTGATCACAAGATCCGACAGAATGAAACCAATTTTTAGGAGAAGAACCATGTTTTCACCAACCACGAAAGAAGCAGCCAATATCACGAAAGATCTGGCTGTAAATGACGTTAAAACTTCGGCTAACCGTGTTGAACGTGCAGCTCGCAGCAAAGCTAACAGCGTTGTTGAAGATCTGTCGGAATATGCTCACACGGCTGGTCAGTCGGTGCGTCATTTCATCGATTCGGCTAATGATGAAGTGCACCATGCAGCGGATAAAGTGAAAGGCGAGATTCGTGAGAATCCAGTTCGCTCGACGCTTGTTGCGCTCGGTGTTGGTGCACTGATCGGTGCATTGCTGCGCCGCTAGTCGCACACACATTAAAACAGGGGGATTGTCGTCATGGCTATAGCAAGCAAGTTACTCGGAATTTTGCTGGCGGGTGAAACCGTCGCATCGACCACCGCGTTATTTATGCGCTTGCTTACGGCTGTGGCGGCAGTCGCCGTGTTAACGGCGATAGCAGGCATGCTCGCCGCCCTGATGATGGGTGGCTTGCTGTGGCTACTGTATATTCAATTGATGGCCCATGGGGTGTCTGAAACAATCGCTGTATGTATTCTAATTGGGGCAGTAGTTATGTTGCTGGCTGTCATTATTGCAATAGCACAGCATCATTTCTATAAAATCGGCAAATTCACACGTCAGGTCATGGTGACGCAATCGCCTATCAGCGGCCATGTAATGAGTGTGGCTGATGCATTTTTAGATGGATTTCTCGATGCAAAAGAAACGCCGGTGCACTGATGTTGCCGGTACAGTTTATAGTCGTTGTTCTTTTAATTATCTTCAGTTTCCTTTGCCCACAAATAGCGGTGGCTAATGAAGCAGCAGCCGAGGCGAAGCTGAATACGCCTGAAGACGACAAGGCAATTTTCAATCTCATTTTCGAAAACGATATTTTTGGCGGCACGGATAGTAATTACACGAATGGTGTACGACTCTCGGTGCTTTCGCCAGAGGACCAGACGCCGGATTGGGCTCGCTGGCTGGCGGATCATGGCTTGCCGCTTTCGTATGACGGCAAAAAGCGTGTGAGTATGGCTATAGGGCAGAATATGTATACGCCGCGTGACGGTACGCGCCGTGTGCCCGACCCGAATGACCGGCCTTATGCCGGTTGGCTTTATGGTTCGGTTGGCATGATTTCAGATAATGGGGAGCGCCTCGACACGGTGATGCTGACACTTGGGGTAGTGGGCCCAGACGCTTATGCCGAGCAGACCCAGCATTTTATTCACCGGGCGATTGGGGACGATACGCTCAATGGATGGGATCACCAATTGAAGGATGAGCCAGGGTTCATTCTTACGATGGAGCGCAAGTGGCGCGCACTCTACGAGGTCGATGCAGCTGGATTGCAGGCGGATGTGACGCCGCACGCTGCGATGAATCTCGGGAATGTGAATACTGATGCCTCGACCGGCGCGATGGTGCGTCTTGGGTTTGATTTGCCCGCCGATTACGGCCCGCCGCGCATTCGACCAAGTTTGCCGGGCTCGGATTTCTTTGTGCCAACGGAAGAGCTGGGCGGCTATTTGTTCGCTGGTGTGGATGGGCGTGCAGTAGCGCGTAATATTTTTCTTGATGGGAATACGTTTCGCGATAGCCCGAGTGTCGACAAATACCCGCTGGTAGGAACGATCCAGGCTGGGGCGGCGCTGACCTATAAGGACACACGTATTTCCTACACCCATGTGTTTATGACCAAAGAGTTTCATGGGCAGGAGAACCCAGAACAGTTTGGAGCCATTACGGTTTCGTATCGTTTTTAATATCTGATAAATAACAATTTTTATCGATTCTTTATGCCCGTCATAGTAGAGACTTATGGTTTCCTTATGGCCTCGTTCCTAAAGCTTGTGTAGTAAGGGATTTCACAAAAATAACTCCTTTTCGCGAAGGCACGAATTGGGGAACGAAACGGTGGGTGGATGCGGGTACTGAAAAAAATTCCTGGTAGGCAGTATTACGTCTCGATTTTTATTATCGGCGCGGCGCTGTTTGTCACATTTAGTACAGTCATCTACCGGCGCTATGATGAAGCGCAACGCTTGAGCAACTGGGCGCTGTATAATTATGAAGTGAACCGGCAGAGCCGGCTGCTGATGCTTGATCTACTCGATATGGAAACGGGCGTGCGCGGGTATCTGCTCAGCGGCAAGCGCCATTTCTTGCAGCCTTATAATGTCGCGATCAAGAATCTGCCGCTGCAGATTAAACGGCTAAGGGAATTGACGAAGAATGATCAAAACTCCACCGAAGAGATCAATAGCTGGCTGAAACAAATGGAGGATTTCGAGAATATCCTCATTGCGCAGCTGAAGCAGTATAATGAAGGGCACTGGAATAAGGTTTCGCCATCAGTGCTCGAGCGGCAAAAATACCGCATGGATAAGCTGCGGGATATGCTTGAAGATCATATCAAGCGGCGGCTTGACCGATTGCAAGTGCAAATCGATGCGTCGAAGCTGGAGCAGCGCAATTTCCTTTATATCATGATTATCGGCACGGTGCTTGCTGTCGGCGCGATGCTGATGGGGACATTAGTAATATTGGCGCTGGCGGCGCGCAGCCAAACAGCAGCGCAAGAAATTGCGGCTGCAGAGGAACGTCTGATTACCGTGATGAACGGGCTTAACGATGGGGTATATGACTTGAACCCGCAGACGGGGGTAATCCATTACTCGCCAGCGCTGAAGACCATGCTTGGCTATTCGAATGCGGAGTTTCCCAATACGCTTGAGTCGTTCAACTCTATCCTACACCCTGAAGATGCGGAAGCGACCTGGGCAGCGCTCGGCCGCTATGAGCGGCGCGAGGTGGACCACTACACCAACATACTGCGTATGCGGCACAAAAACGGTAGCTGGCGGTGGATTCTTTCACGCGCGGTTGGTTTTTGGGATAAAGGCGGGCGACTCAACCGATTGATCGGGATGCATACCGATATTACGGAGCAAAAAAAGCGTGAGGAGCAGCTAGGACAGCTTAACTCCGAGATGGAGACGTTTACATACATTGCGTCGCATGATTTGCGTTCACCCTTGGTGAATCTGAAGGGCTTTGCGCGTGAGATTCAACACTCGATGGATACGGTGAAACCGGTGATCGAGAAAGTAACGCGGGGGTTGTCGGATGCTGATCAGCAAGTGCTGAAGCGCGCGTTTGATGCTGATATTCCAGAAGCGCTGCGATTCATTGAGAAAGCAACGCAGCGGATGGATACACTGACGACGGCGATGCTTGACCTGTCGCGCATTGGGCGGCGCGAATATGTGCAGGAGCGGGTGGATGTGCAGGCGATTGTCAATAAATGCCTCGATGCGCAGGCCTATGAGATTTCTAATAAAGCAGTGACGGTAGAGTGCGCGAAGTTGCCATGGGTGAGTTCGGACCCATTAGCGCTCGAGCAGGTGTTTTCGAATTTGCTCGATAATGCGGTGAAATATCTCGATCCGAAGCGCCCGGGGCGTATTAGTATTGGGTCGCAGGAGGCGGCGACGGATGTGGTTTTTTCGGTTGCGGACAATGGCCGAGGGATCGGCGAAAACGATAAGCAGAAAGTGTTTGAGATTTTCAAGCGCGCGCGTAACACCGAGGATGTGCGCGGGATTGGCATGGGGATGGCGTTCGTGAAAGCCACCATGCACAAGCTGGGCGGGTCGATCTGGTTCGATTCCAAGCTCGGTGAAGGAAGCAGTTTTTATTTACGTTTACCTAAGGAGACTAAAGGAGAAATCCTATGATGAGCAATTTTCCAGAACCTTATACGCTCGTGATGATCGAGGATGATGAAGGCCACGCCCATTTGCTGAAGAAGCAGCTGGAGCGAACCTTCGTTGGCAACAAGCTTGTGCATTTCGAGCGCGGCAGTGCGGCGATAGACTATTTTTTCAGCGATGAAGTGTTGCCGAAGCGCAATTCGAAGCTTGTGGTGTTGCTCGACCTCAATCTGCCGGATGTGGATGGCTATGAAATTCTACGCCGCTTGAAGGAAGATGAGCGCACCTCGGCGATTCCGGTAGTGGTGCTGACGACGACGGATAACCCGCGCGAGGTGGATCGCTGCTATACGCTTGGGTGCAATCTCTATCTCACCAAGCCGGTAGAATATAATCACTTCTCGGAAATGATCCACCAGTTTGGACAAATGCTGACGATGACGAAACTGCCTCACGGCTACCATTAGGATTCTTTATGCCAAACACACCGCTCCAGCGTATTTTGTATATCGAAGATGATGAGGCTCTTGCGCGTTTGCTGCAGAAGCGGATGGAGCGGCAGCGCTTCACGGTCGAGGTGGCGCTGACGGCTGAAGATGGCCTGCGAATGCTGAAAGATGGCAAGTATGACCTGCTGCTGCTTGACTATAACCTGCCGGGCATGAGCGGTCTTGAGATGCTGGACCAACTGAGCGTGATCAAAGGCACGCCGCCGGTGGTGGTGCTGACGGCGAGTGGCGATGAGCGTGTGGCGCTTTCGGCGCTGGAGAAGGGAGCGGCGGATTATGCGATCAAGGATGCGGGTCAAGCTTACCTGGATTTGTTGCCAGCGGTGATGCAGGCGGCGTATACGCGCGAGCGACTGTTGCGAGAGAACGAACGCCAGCGCCGTGAGCTAGAGATAGCCAAGGAAAAAGCGGAAGCGGCGAACGAGGCGAAAAGTAACTTCCTCGCCACCATGAGCCATGAGATCCGCACGCCAATGAATGTGGTGACCGGGTTGGCGCGAGCGCTTAGCAAAACTTCGCTCGATGAAGAGCAGCAAAAGATTGTGCATACACTGCATAGTAATGCCGATTTGTTGCTGAAGCTGATCAATGACCTGCTTGATATTGGCCGGATTGAATCGGGCCAGGTGGAGATCGAGTCGGTTGGGTTTACCATCACGTCGGTGCTCGACGATATTCGGGTGATGTTTGCGGCACAGGCGGCAGAAAAGCAGCTAGAGTTCACGGTTGTAGACGAAACTGGCGGGCAGGTGTTCAAGGGTGACCGCACACGGGTGCAGCAAATTGTGATGAACCTGGTGAGCAATGCGGTGAAGTTTACCAAAAGTGGAGAGATTTATACGCAGGCAACGTTAAAGCCGGCCGCTAATGGGCGCTATGCGATTGCCATCAGCGTGCGTGATACGGGGATTGGCATTGCGGCGGAGAAATTGCCGGTGATTTTCGAGAAGTTTACGCAGGCGGATGAAACGATTACGCGGCGATTTGGGGGCTCGGGTTTGGGCTTATCGATCGCAAAATCGCTGGCGGAACTGATGGGCGGCACGATTGATGTGAAAACGAAGGCGGGGTCGGGTTCGACCTTTACACTGACCTTGATGCTGGAGGCCGGCCAACAGCAAAAAGCGGCTGCTGAAGAATGTGCGGCTGCCCCTGCTTGCAAAGCTACGGGCACGGTGCTGATTGTGGAAGATTATGCGCCGAATATTTTGGTAGCGAGCATGATGCTCGAGGATATGGGGTTCAAAACCGCGACGGCAGAGAGCGGTCAGCAAGCGATCGATGCGGTCATGAATGCGAACGAACCGTTTCTGGCGATTCTTATGGATGTGCAGATGTATGACATGGATGGGCTTGAAACGACGAAGCGTATTCGTGAGCTGGAGAAGAAGCGGGGTATGCGCAACACGATTATCGGGGTGACAGCACATGCGCTGGCCGGCGATCGAGAGCGCTGTATTTCGGCGGGCATGGATGATTATATCAGCAAACCGATCCACCCGGATATTCTGGCGACACGGCTTGGGTTGTTGGCGGCGAAAGTCGCGTAGAGTCTTTGCCAATTTCTTATTTTATCACAAGGTTCTAGGTACTGCGTATTTGTGGCCTGTGCGGTTAGCGTGAGATCATTCGATCTACCCACGGAGTCTATTATGCTAACCAACACTACCACGATCAATGCTTCGCTTTACCCGAACCATCTGAGTTCGGAGCTGGCGCATTCGGATACCCATGAATTCATCCGTGATGCGGAGCAATGCATCGAGACTTATCGTCGCGATGTGTGTGCCGGTGAAGCCATTTCACAAAGCGATATTGTGATGCTGCAGATTGTGCGCGAGCAATTGGCGCAACTGCTGAAGGAGCAATTACGCTTTGACGACGAAACCATTCGTTTTGCGACGGCAGAGCAAGCTGCGTATACGGATAAATTGATGCACCTGGTGCAGCGCATGGACCAATTGCTGCCGGTGCTGGAGCAATCACTTCACTTTACCCGCTATGAATGAAGGAAGGAGACCATCATGCATACACGTTCTCAAAGTATGACGATGTCGAGTTATTATTCGCGGTTTGATAGCACGCCGCTGTTGGATGAAGAATTCGATGTCGATGCCTATCTCGCTCAGCCGGAGCAAATGATCGAAAGCCAAAGCCACTACCCACATTTTACAGGAGAGACTAATGACTAACAATTCAGCAAGAGGCCTATTATCAGTGTTTGTCGTCGTCATTTTGGCGGTGATTGCCTGGAGCGTACTCGTGATGCCCGATCAACGCACTGCAGGCCAAAAGATTGGTGATGCAGTCGATGCATTGCCACAAGGTGTCGATAAGGCTGCACGCCAGCTTGAAGACCGTACGCCAGGTGAAAAGCTCGGCGATGCGGTAAAAGATGCTGGTGACGACATCAAGCATTCAACCGATCGCTAGGAGGATACTATGAAGGGCGCACTCTTATGGCTAGTCGGGATACCGTTGCCCGTCATTCTGCTACTATACCTCTTTCACGTGATTTAACCGCACTTGAAGTATAGAGGGTAAGCGAACACAGCATCTTTCGATGCTGTGTTCGTTTTTTAGGTTTAAGGTGCATTTTGGGGTGAGCGGTATAATGTAAGCCGCAGGATAGGGTAGAGTGAAACTATGAAACTAACTAGCACACCGTCTAGTGCAACGTTTGACGAAACGCGGGAGCAGATACATCGTCAGATGTTGTCGGCGGTATCGCATGATTTAAAAACACCATTGGCGACGATTATTGGCTCGCTCGAGATTTACGAGCGCATGAATGAGAAGCTAACGCCGGAAAAGCGTGCAGCTCTGATCAATTCGGCGCTGCTTGAGGCGTACCGTCTCGATAACTTCATCAGCAATATTCTTGATATGGCAAAGCTTGAGAACGGCATGATGAAGATTCATCACGCGCCGTGTGACCTTGCTTCGTTATTGCGCGATTGTGTGACACGGCTTGGCCCACGACGTGCTAAGGGCGATATCCAGTTTCCGAACATAAGTTCTGTGGTCGTGCAGAGCGACCCAATGTTGCTGGGGCGTGCAGCTGGTTTGGTGCTTGAGAACGCGTTGAAGCATGCTGGGGCGAACCCAACTATTTGGGTTGAGTACGGAAAAATCGATGGCAGCGCGTTCATTCGCGTGCGCGATAACGGTGCCGGGATTCCGCAAGGAAAGGAAGCTTCGATTTTTTCGAAATACACGCGCTTCAGCAAAACCGATCAGCAGAATGCCGGTACAGGGTTGGGGCTTGCTATTTGCCGTGAAATTATGCGCAGTCTCGACGGTGAGGTGAGGGTAGAAAATCACCCCGAAGGCGGCGCCGTCTTTACGTTGACGTTCCCTTCTTAATTGCTCGTTTTTGGCCACAAAAGAAAAAGGGGTTGCGGCACTTGCAACCCCTCTCGCTTGCACGAGCTTCACGTCTTGTTGTTAGAGGATAGGCGGTTGAATGCGCCGGCCGCTGACTAGGCTGTAGACCAGGCTGACGACGAACAGGATGACGAATACGAGCGCCAAGAACTGTGCGATTTGCGAGAACGTACCGGCCAATCCGCCAAAGCCAAGGATCGATGCCAATACGGCCAAGAGGAAGAAAGTGATGATCCAATTTAACATATAAACTCCGTCTTTATTTGTGGTTCACTTGGTATATTTACCATTCTCACCCTAAGCGTCAGGTGATCAAATTTCAGCCTGAGTACTGATGCAGAATTATAAGGGATTCATCAGGAATTCTGTGAGTTATGGCGGGTAAAAGAAAAGCTCTCTGCGGTGCGGCAGAGAGCTTTTCGAAACGGCGGTATTAGGTGGGAGATTACCGCCAGACGGGTTTGCCGAGATTCACATCTTTTTTCTTCGTTAAGCCACCGGCTGCGGCGCCGACAGCACCGCCAACGAGTGCACCGCCAACGGGGTTGCCGCCGACGATTGAACTACCGACTGCACCTGCACCTGCACCGATAGCACCGCCGCTTAATGCGCGATCCGATGCGGTATCACCGCAGGCAGCTAGGGTGAAACACAAAGCAGTTACGCTCACGATTGCAATTTTTTTCATGGTTAGTCTCCTTTTTTGTTTGTGACTCCAACGTAGCGACAACATTATAAGAAAGCGCTACGAGGTTCAGTGACTTACATAAAAAAGTGACAAACCATTTAGGCCGCTTTGGGCTGCTTTTCTTGCGCGTTATCCATGCGGTAACCAACACCGGCTTCCGACACGATCAGCTTGCCGAGGCCTTTTTTGGTCTCGAGCTTATCGCGCACCTGGCCGACATAGACGCGCAGATATTGCGTGTCCTCGACATGGGCTGGGCCCCACACTTCCTTGAGGATTTGTTTGTGCGTTAGCATGCGGCCGCGATTGACCATGAAGTAACGCAGCAGATCATATTCTTTTGGCGTGAACGCGACGCGCTCGCCATCGATATGCACTTCGTGACGTACGAGGTCCATCGTGATGTCGCCGTTGACGAGATTGGGCTCGCCCATCTCGCGTACAACGCTTTTGCGCAAGTTGGCGTGGATGCGTGCAAGCAGCACTTCCGCGCTGAAAGGTTTTATCACGTAATCATCGGCGCCGGCGTTGAGTGCAGCCGCAACCTCGACATCATCCGAACGAACGGTGAGGACAACGATCGGCACTTGCGACCATTGGCGAAGTGCAGTGACGACTTCTTTGCCGTCCATATCCGGCAGACCCAGATCGAGCAGAATCAGATCGGGCTTAACCGAAGTGGCCATGCGAAGGGCTTGCTTGCCCGACTCGCTTTCGGCGACATTGAAGTCAACCGTATCGAGGAAGATGCCAAGCATTTTGCGGATTTCTTCTTCATCATCGACGACCAGAATCGTATTTTTTTTCTCGTGCATGGTGTGCTCCGTAAAGGGATGAACTGAAAACGAATCGTCGGAAGGTGCCTATTTTATAGGCTTTCTAACGCAGTGCCTAGAGAAACCATAGGTAGCCAGGCATCAAAAACAACTAAGAGACTGAGCCGAAAGTTATAAAAAATCGATAAAGAAACGATAAAAAGGATCTATATGTTTGTTTTTATGCAATTAAATCTCCATCAATGGTGCGCGATTTAGACCGCTATTTGGATTTTTTATGCCGCGATTGGGCGCATTTACGCGTTACGGTGACGGTTAAATTATTTGCGCGAAGATCAAAATGCTCGCTGAGGTCGAGTATTTGATAATACTCTCTTGGATCGGCGCTCGCGAGATAGACGGGCGTTTGGCAAGGTATCTGTTCGATGAAGCGGTGGATGGATGAACCATTCCAGGTGAGGGGCTCGGCCCACACCAGTTTCACATCCGGCCGCTGCAGCTCAACCGCTTGCAGCAGATATAACGGGCGCCAGAGAGAATAATCCGCGATCAACACTGCGTTTTGGGGAAGGCTATCGAGCTCTTCTTGCGCGAAGCGGCGTGGACTGTCATCCCCGCGTTTCTTTCCAGCACATTGGGATCCTAAGCTTAGAATTCCACGTGGACAAGTTGTCGCG
>JADMIO010845927.1_pt1 | contig 70351 bp, 55 predicted proteins | sample 8958161 | NCBI WGS metagenome assembly JADMIO01 (sample SAMN16585339, study PRJNA669376) | soil metagenome | isolation source: Crop rotation soil | place: USA: Cullars Rotation, Alabama | collected 2011 | reverse complement strand
CTTTCCCTGGGGAAAAGGTGAAATGCGCTTCGTGTGGCGCAGCCGCTCCGACAAACATCGTGCACGACAGCTCCTGCCCCAAGTGTAAAGGTGATATGCACACCTGCCGACAGTGCACGTATTTCGATCCGGGCGCTCGCTTCGAATGCAGTAAGCCGATCACGACAAAGATCGTGAACAAAAACGCGCGCAACACTTGCGAGTTGTTTGCGCCACGAACGGTGGTCGAGCGTGAAACTACCTCAGGCGCTCCGACCGATGCTCGTCAGGCGTTCGCGAACCTATTCAAGAAGTAGAAGCGCAATATTTTGTGCTTCTTTGTGGCCTCATTCGCTGCTGCGGTTCATTCCGAACACGCGGTCAAAGAAAGCCGCGACTGCCGCATCAACTCTCACCAGGTTCGCATGGCGCATGAAGTGATGTGTGTCGTCAGGAATGACTAACTCCTCGTACGTCACCCCTGCCTTATCCAAACGCCTCACTAAATCCGTCGTCTGGTTGAAACGAACATTGCGATCGTCGTCACCATGAATCAACAGCACCGGCGATTTCCAGGTAGCAATAGCTGAAACGGGTGACGACTGCCACGCCACATCGAGCGCCTTTTGAACATCCGGAATCTTCTCGTAACGATTCTCCAGCAACCCCGCAGCACGTTCCGCAGTCCAGTTGTGTACGCCGTGTATGTCGACTCCGGCGGCAAACAACTTCGAGTCGCGCGCGAGGGCGAGCGCCGTCAGAAACCCACCATACGAACCACCATAAATACCGATGCGCTTCGCGTCGACCTGCGGCAGCCGCTGCAAGTACTCAGCGCCGGCTTTGACGTCCTGATACTCAGCGGCTCCCTGCGCCCCGGAATTCAGCGGCCGGTGAAATTCATGGCCGTATCCAATTCCCAAACGATAGTTGACTGACAAAACCACATAACCACGACTCGCCAGGTACTGGTTCACCGCATACGCGTTGGTGTAGTAATCAGAGTAGTGCCAACCGAGAAGCATTTGCCGCGGTGGACCACCATGAACGTAAATGATTCCCGGCTTCTTTCCAGCACCGCCGGCGGCTTCGAACAACTGTCCGTGAATCTCGAGTCCATCCGGCGACTTGTAGACGACCTTCTTCGGAACGACCAGTTGAGTCGTCGGAAAACTATCAGGCAGACGATCGTCAGCGAGTGTCGTTGATTTACCTCCGTCGACAGATATGACTGTGGGCAGTGGTGGTCGTTGTGCAGTCGCAGCGATGTAGGCGATGTACTTTCCATCGCCCGTAATGAAAGGCGTCCACTCGAGTCCTTTGCCGGGAGTCACTACGACAGGCTCAGCACGATCAACCGGCACCTTCACGATGTGCCGCCGGTCGATATCGTCGCCGTCAGTTCCGGCATTGCCGGCAAAGACGAGGTAACGGCCATCTTTGCTGATCGAAATATACTCGGCCATGTAGTGGCCCGGTGTAAGCAGCAACGGCTCACCACCGTTTTCCGGAATTGAATAAAGATGTGGCCAGCCGTCGAGGTTTGAAAGGAAGACGATTCGGCCACCCGCGGCCCAGTGCAGATTGGTGCCACCTTCTGTGCTCGGCGGTGAGCCGCGCAAAGTAAATTGACTCTTCCAGAGTTGCTGCCCTTCACCCGTGTTTGTGTCGGCCGTCCAGATGGACCAGGCCTGCGGGCGTTGTTCCAGAACTGGTTCAGGAGCGCCACCATTACCCGGTCGTCGCACAAACGCGATTCGCTTTCCATCAGGTGACCAGCGCGGACTCGAATCTCTCGAAGTCGACGGCGCGAGATAGAGAATCGGCGTGGCCTCGTTTGTATAAATTCCGATGAACGAGTGGTCGCCACGATTGGAAACAAAAGCCAGCCGCGTACCGTCTGGCGACCACTCCAGCGCGCCACTCTCGCCGCGTGCATAGAAGAACCGCTTGGCCGGCGCTGAACCGTCGAGCGGCGCAGACCAAATACCACGCTCTTTCACGAACACGACTCGATCGCCCTTCGGTGAGATCACAGGCTCGTCACCTTCGCCAAGCAGCTTTGCTTCGCCGCCGGCAAATGGAGCGCTCCAGATTTGAACTTTCATTTGACTCGGCGCGATGGCGGGATTGACACCCACTGAGCTGTCGAAGTTCGACCCATGATCTCCGCCACGAACGTAGACGACATACTTGCCGTCAGCCGAGATCGATAGACTGGTTAGCTCCTGGCCGTCGTCGTTTTCGTAATTTGTCAGGCGGCGCGCCTTAAAGTCGGGCCCTTCAGCAACCCAAACGTTACGTGAGCCTCGCTCGTTAAATGCCCACGCGATCCGCGAACCCCTTGCGGAGGCTGTCAACTCGTTTGGGAACGGGTAGCTTTTGATCTGTTCGACAGTGAACGAACTGGCCGCGGCTTGTTGTAGCCGTGGTACAAACGCTGCGGATATCAATACAAAGAAAACAACCGCGCGGCGCAGAGTCCGGCGATCAAGAAGCACTGGCATGATTGTCCTCCTGGTTAAGGCGAGATCCTGATTGCTGCGCATCGAATCACAATCGTGGTTTTTCTGGCAAGTCGCGGAATAGGAACTCAGCTTCCTACTCCCGTTACCGAATGTAACAGCACTCCACCCGGCCCTCAGCACAGCCACTAAAAAATCGGCCAATTACGCGCAATCATCGGAGGAACAGTGATTGCCAAAAGATAGACCAGGACGAGGTTTGTCCGGGTGAGGAGTGCTTCTCGGAGGACGCCTAAGATGAACGCCAACAGACCAGCCAGACAACAGCGAGGGTTCACGATCGCGCAGATGGTAATTACGCTTGCGATCATCGCGATCGTATCGACGTTCGGAGTTATGGGCATAAGAACGGCGCGCGCGCAATTCCGCTGGCATAACGCCGCCCGCCTTTTTGCAGTCTATATTGAAAAGGCCCGCGCCGATTCCATCCGTCGTCATGCCGCCGGTGCTGACCAATCGGCAGTCGAGACTTTCGACATAGGCACCAAGAGGTACGCGATAACGATGGATTTCGGAACCGGCACTGTCGAGACGCGCACGTTTCAGCTCGATTCAGGTTTGAGTTTTCAAACGGTCCCTCAAAAGGTCACATTCGACTGGCGCGGGAGAATTGCAGCAGCGTGGGTATTCCAAATACACAGTGATTATTTTAACGACAATTACCCGGTTGACGTTTCAGGCTCAGGCGACATCACGGTCGGTTCACAGCATTTCCCCGACCAGGACATCCCGGCCGTTGAGGTATCAGAGGTCACTGGCGATGTCGATACCACTGGCAATCCCACGCCGACACCAACTGCAGTACCGACTCCGGCCATCGATGCATCACCTCCGCCGGCAGATGGTGTTGACGCAACGCCTACCCCGACACCGACACCGACAGCTACACCTACAGCGACGCCAACAGCCACTCCTACTCCGACGCCCACAAACAACGGTAATGGTAACGGAACTGGCAGCAACAACGGCAACGGCAACGGCAATGCATCACCGACACCCACGCCGACACCGACACCCACAGCAACAGCAACTCCTACCCCAACACCGGTATCACAATGCGTGTCGTCGATCAGTCCGAGCACTCTGTCGTTGAGCCAAAGTAATTCGGCGAAACGCACCGGGTCAGCGACGTTTACGATGTCGAATGCGACCGGAGTCCGCACGATCAGCGCCGCGCTCGCTGGAAGCGGAAACAGCCTCGTGATTGGAGTCTCGCTGGTCAGAATTGACGGCAATGGATCGAGCGTGATCTCCGTCACTACCAAAAACGGCGCCGGCAATCGCGGCACGTTCACCGTCAACGTTGTGACAGATCCTGCTTGTGGCTCAACCCAAAAGCTCACAGTTTCGGTTAGTAACTGAGGTGGACCATGTGTAAGAAAAGACATTGCGCAAACCTGGATTCCAGTCAAACAGGTTTTACGCTGCTGGAAGCCGCCATCGCGATGGTGATACTCATGGTCATTGGTCTCGGCATTGCTTCTCTCTTTGCATACGCCATCCATGCGAACGGTAATGCAGACGATCGTGAGCTCGCGATGGCTATCGCGCAAAAGCGAATGGAGTGGATGCGCACGATACCGTTCAACACTCAAACGCGACATCTGGCTTATTCATTTCCCAACGGCGGACTGGAGATAACAGGTGGCACTGGCGTAACTGAGACTGTCCTGAATGCAGGACGCAGCTATTCAGTGAGAACGGTGATTCAGAATCTCAACGTTGTTCCGGCTGGAAATCCCGACGCCGGCGAGTCTACGCTCAAGCGGATTCAGATTTCAGTCACTCCGGCGGGAGCGGCGACAACGTTTGAAACGGTCACCATCACTACCCAGCGATCCACTCAGGTCACCGGCTCTTACTAGCGACACCTTCAACCAGCGAGGACTTATGAGTTCGTCAAACAAAAAGGCCACGAGCGGCGGTTTCTCTCTCCTTGAGCTGCTCATCGCGATGGTAATTACGTTGTCTCTTATGACGGCCGCCGCCACGCTGCTTGCAAATGGTCTTCGTGTTCGCAGTCGTGAGAATCAAAAGTCTGACGCACTTGCGGACGCACAGCGCGCCATCAACATCATCTCGCGCGAAATAGCGAATTCAGGCTTCAATATGACCAATAATGGCATTGTTCCTACCGAGTCGGGACAGCATGAAATTCGTATTCGATCCAATCTCAACAAGTACGATTTCACCGCATTGCCCGACTCGCGAAACAATGTCATCGACTCCGGCGAAGATCTGACTTATTTCCTCAACGATGCCGACAAGACGAAGTACCTCGTTCGACACGATCGCTATGGCACCGGCAGCACTGTGCTGGCGAACCGCGTCGATAGTCTCAACTTTCATTACTACGCTCAGAAAGTAACTTACACGGCGCCGGCAAATGGATCGGACATCACCAATGCGTCGGCAATAGAAGTAGCTCCAGGGAGTGCTAAGTACATCGTGATTGCGGTCTCCGTTACTCTCGATGAAATTGGAACTCCCGGTTCACCCGGTTATCAGCCGGGTTATACCGTGCTGCTTTGTTCAGATGTCACGCTACGCAACACCGGACTGTGGAGTTACTAGAATGACACAAAAGCCAACTCAGCTCTGCGAAAACCGCGCCGGCGAACGAGGCGCAGCATTGATCACGGCAGTTCTTCTTTCACTGCTTTTGTTGGCTGCGGGCGGAATCCTGATTCTAACTGCAACGATGACGAACATCACAACGCGCGACTCGACTGCTGAGATGCAGGCGTACTACGCGGCAGAAGCAGGCATCGCCCGCAGTCTCGAAGTCTTGCGAGGCAACGTGCAATCCAGTCCTGCAGGCACGCGCGCTTCTTTTCGGAATGTCTTTTGTTCGCCTACTCTGTGGAACGCCACGTCTGGCAACGCCGTGAACGTTGCCAGCGATGGATCGTCACGATTCCAGCTCACATCGATGCTCGATCCCGATAATCCGACCACTCCCACCGCCACTTTGTGTGCGCAGGCTTCCTATAAGCCGGACCGCCTGCGAATCCAGGTTGCGGGGCTGGGTCCCCAGAATAGCCGGAAGAACATGGAGATAGTCATCAACCGCTACACCCTCGAGTTTGATGTGAACTCCGCGGTGACAGCGCCGAATGGTAGCGCCACCCCAATGCCTATAAACCTCGGCGGAAGTAACGTCACTTCGATTTCCGGCGTGGACGCTTCCGGTACCGGAAGTTCAGTTGCCGCAGTCGCCGTCAATGCCGGGGATTACAACACTACCAATAACGTTATGGACGGTTGCCACGCAGACGGAACCAACTGCGGCGGCAGCGGACCGAACGTATCGCCAAGCGATCCATTGGTGCTGACCAGTTCAAATACGCCGAGCTTTCTTCAGTCGGTTCACGACACCAGGCTCTTTTTGTATGGCACGGAAGGAATGATGAATGCAGCCATTAACCAGGGGCGTTACTTCACCACCGGTGCGGCAGCGATAAGCAGCGCTGCGGGCCTTGGTGCAAACAATCCTGATGGGGTTCTCACCTTCGTGGATGGCGACCTCACGCTTGGTCCAGGCAATCCTACCGGTCAGGGAACTCTAATCGTCACCGGAAATCTCACCCTCGATGGAAACTTCAACTTCAACGGCGTGATCATGGTGCTTGGTGAAGGGCGTGTATACCGGAGCGGCGGCGGCCATGGAAATCTTTATGGTGCGTTATACATCGCCAGGTTTGCGCGAACCGGCGCGGATACGGACATATTTCAGGCGCCGACGTTCGACACGTCCGGCGGTGGCACCTCGAATATTCAGTACAGCACCGATGCAATCGACAAAGCCAAGGGCGTCGGTGGCCACGCTATCCGCGGCATTCGCGAGTTCTAAAACCTTCGGCCCACAAAAGGACAAAATCGAAAGCGACTTCAGGGTCGCGGAGTGGTGCGGCGTTCGACGATGTGTTGGTAGCGCTCGATCTCGTCAGCTTCGTAGGTGGCGATGTGCCGGCACTGAATACATTGCCAGGTATACCGTCGCAACAGAGCCGCCTTTCCTTCCGAAGCATCGCGATGAATTGGCTGGCGCACACCGCAGTTTTTGCAGGTGACGACGAGATACCAACTGAATGGCTCGCAGTATGATAAAGGCATGGGGAATCTGGCCAAAAATTTCTTCAGGAAATGAGGGGCCAGTATCGCCGCTTATAAATCAGACCGGGGGGATTTGTCTACCATAAAACAAACAAAAAAAAGAGCGAGAGCAGGATCACCCCATGGCCTTGTACGGCCTGCTCTCGCCCTACAGAGCAACGGCAGACAAACCCTTACCGCAATACGTGCGGCGAAATGCAGCAAGAGTCTGACGGGCCGCCGCCCATCCTTTAAGAACTTCGACTATTGGGGAAAGAGTCGGGTGACAGAATGATAGGAGACCGGATTTTCATCCGGTCTTTCTTACTTACGACTGCCGATTGCAGTGATTGCCTGGGTTGATTGGAACTGTTGCCAGTAGTTCTTCACGAAATCTTTCTGCTTGCCGTGACCAACACCGGAACCAAACTCATACTGATCCATCTCAGCTAACACCTGATCCAGGTTCCAGTGATCGTGAGTGAAACGATAGACCGCTCCCATCACGCCCGTGCGATGCCGTCCACCAGCACAGTGTACGAAGAACTTACCCGTAGCCGGATCGTCAACTACCTTCAGAAACTGATTTACCTGGTCCATGCTCGGATAGCTCTTATCGACCATCGGAATGTTGATGTAACGCAGCCCGGCACGCTCGACTGCAGGCTGTTCGTATTCTCTGGAATTATCAGTCAGGTCGATAATCGTCTTAACGCCCAGTGCGGCAAGCGCGGCATAGTCGCCGTCATCCGGACGCGAGCCACGGAAGAACCGATCGTCCATCTGTCCAAAATTCTTGATTCTAATATCAGGGAATTTATTGTTTTTGCTCTTGCCGAAAGCAAGTGCCGAAAAACTGAAAAGGACTGCGAGCGCCGCGATAAGGGCAGGGGAAACTTTTCTAATAGATCTCATTTGATTCTCCTCAGTCTGACAGTCGATGTCCGTCGGGTCACTCGATTGATTCTTTTGGGCCGCTGCCTGGTTCAACCAAAAAATCAGCTATGAGATTCGACAATTACGTGGTCAGTTGCACATTTTTCCGCGTACCATTTGCGTTGCCGCACACCCGATTTGGTGACGTTATTTCAACGGCAATTCCACCACAAATGTGCTGCCCTGACCGGGCGCGCTAGCAACCCTGATCTCTCCTCCATGGACATCAACAATCCAGCGCACAATCGACAGCCCCAAACCTGCGCCTCCGAGCGCACGTGAGCGTGCTTTGTCCACGCGATAGAAACGATCGAAGACTCGCCTTTGGTCAGCCTCCGGGATACCGATGCCAGTATCGTGCACGACAATCTCTGCATTGCCGTTTCGTCGTGCCAAGGCCAATGAGATCTCGCCGCCTTCAGGCGTATATTTCACCGCGTTGTCGAGCAGATTCAGAATCATCCGTTTGATGAGATCTTTGTCGCCACTCAAACCTATTTCCGGAGCATTGTTTTCGAGCTTCAGTCGCACTCCTTTTCGGATGGCGAGCACTTCCGCCGCGCGTGCGCAATCTCGTATCGCTTCGTTCAACGAAACCGGTTCGATCAAAGCTACCGGCGCCTTGATAGGCCGGCGCGCGAGAATAAACAGATCTTCGACGATGCGAGAAAGCCGTTCGGCTTCTTCTTGAATCAACGACAGGGAATTCTGGTATTCGCCAACACTTCGCGTTTTCTCGAGTGCTACTTCTGTTTCGCCACGCAACACAGCCAGCGGTGTTCGAAGTTCATGAGAAGCATCGGCAATAAATCTTTGCTGCTCCTTGAATGAGTTCGCGATTGGAGCAAGGGTTTTGCGGGCCAGGAAGTATCCGCCTACCGAGGCCAACAGCAGGACGAGGGGAACGCCGGCGAAGAAGTCGCGTCGCAAGCCACGTAGACCATCCTCGATCACGCTCAAAGGTTCGGCGACAGCAGCAAATCCGAGACTGCGATCCTGCGAGAGTGGAACCACTGCAATCCTCAGACTTCCGACTGTTGCCATACTCGAGCCACGCTCACGCGCCTGCTCGAGAGCGTTGGCAGGAATAGTCACAATCGTGTCCGACAGATTTTTTGAAGAGGCGAGCTGGTGCCCCTGGTTATCAGTAACCTGCACGTACCGATTTGGAAACGTCAGTTCAACCAGGACCACCTCGCCCGCTTTAGCTAACGAGTGTTGCTCTTCAAACTCCTCCACGTAAGCGCTGGCAACAGTCTGCGCCGTTGAGCGCAATGATTCATCCTGACGCTCGTGAAAACCCGCCGCTGCCGCATAGTAAATGAGCAGGGCAAACGCAATGAGCGACAGCGCCAGCACTGTCGCGTACCACAGCGTCAATCTTATGCGAACCGAACCAAACAATTCTGTAAATCCTGCAAATCCTGTCTAAAACTGCCACGTCAACCCGATTCCATATTGATGCGAGCGGCGATCCATTTGCGGCGTAATCATCGGCCATCTCGATTCACTAACTGATCCATCGCGGTGATGCGCGTGGTAAACATACTTCCCAATCCCAAATCCCAACGCGCTTCCCGCCACCACATCCGAAAGATAATGTTTGTGCACCGTGAACCGCGCGACACTGATCGCGCTCGCGGCTCCATAGGCGGCAATCTGAATCCCGCGATTGTGCTTGTATTCGTTAGCGATGACAGTGGCGACAGCCCATGCCTGAGTGCTATGCCCTGACGGAAACGAGCTTCCCCCATCGAAGAACTCACTACGCTCGACGCCATCCACAGGCCGTGCCCGTTGCGTAATCTCTTTCAACGCACCTTCCACGATCAAACTATCCACCAACGCTTCCGCACTTAAAATTCCAGTCTCCCGCGCTCGATCATCGTGCCTGTTTCGGCCCGCCAGATAGAAAGTGCCGGCAATCGCTCCCAGGCCATATAGCGACCCTGTATAACTGACGATTCGACTTGCCTTCACCTGCCGATCGAATTCAAAGATCTCGTCTCCGGTCATGCGATCGGTAGTAAACAATGCCACTAGGCCGAGACTGCCCGGCACCACCCACTTCGCATCACTTCGTCGAATGTGAAACGGCGCCGTCCAGATCGCTTTCTGGTCCTGGAGAATGTTTTTGAAGAAGTCTTTCTCGAGAGATGAAGTGGTTGTGGTTTGTGCGTGCACTGTCGCAGACACGATAGCGATTACGATCATGCCGAAGAGGCAATGCGACCTTCCGTTTCTCCGCATGGTACTCCCTTTCTTGCAGGAAAGTTCAGAGTTCAAACTTTAGCTTGCTCGCGTGACAGCAACGAACCGCAAGCCAAAGCTTGAACTCTGAAACAAGAGCGATTACTTACTGACCACCAACACTGTAAACGTTCCGGGCTTTACACTGCGTCCGGGCCTGCCTCCTGCTGTTGCCGGCGGCGTCTCAATAACCTCAGCCGTACTCAGAAATATCTTCTTCGTTTTCGGATCGAATGCCATCGTCCGCGCGCCTGCCTGTGTCTTCACGGGGCCAGCATCCTCATATTCATCAGCCGACTTCTCGTGAAAGACACTCAACACGCCTTCGCTGCACGAAAAGAAGATCAGCTTCGCTTGCGGATCGAATCCCGCGTAGTCCACGCCGCGTCCGATAGGAAGGCTTGTGATCACCTTTCCGGAGGCGGCATCCATCACGACCATCTTCGGCTCGTTACGGCAGCCGATGAACAACCGTTTAGTCTTAGCGTCGTAAGCCAGGCCAGTCGGCGTTTTCGCGGCACCAATCGGGAAACGATGCTTCACCTCGAGCGATTTTGGATCGAATGCCACCACCTCGTTCGTGTCTTCCAGGTTTACATAGACCAGACCATCGGCGACTACTGCTGATTCGCCGTCGCCCTCGACCTTTACCGTGCCCACGACCTGCCCCGACTTCGCATCGATCACGGTGATATCGTGTGAGCCATGATTGTTTGTAAAGACGCGCTTCGTGGCCGGGTCGTAATAGATCCCGTCTGGTCCTTTGCCGACCTCGATCTTCTTGATGAGCTGCAACGTCGCCGGATCGAACATTGAAACTTTGTTCTCACGACCATTGCTTGTGAACCCGTGCTTGAACTCGGGGGCGAGCGCGATTCCGTGAACGCCTGGGGTATCCGCAATGGTGCCGATCAATTTTCCGTCGTCGGGATTGATGACATCGACCTGAGTGCCGTGAGAGAGATACAGGCGCCGCGCATCGCTGTCGATAGTCACATAATCCCAGCCGCCGTCACCCGGAACCGGATAGCGCGTCTCGACCTTATATCCTGTACCACCCTGCCACGCAGCGAAGGCAATCGATAGCGCGATGATAACAGTTCGTAGCATAAGCTTCTCCTTCAGTGTTGTGCTTCTTGTGCTTTCTTGTGGCTCAACGTTGCGTACACAGTGGGCGTCACGATTAATGAAAGGCCGAGCGCGATCGTTAGGCCACCGATGACAGCAATCGCCAGCGGCTGTAAAAGCTCCGAGCCTGCTCCAATCGCGAGCGCTAAAGGCAACATGCCGAGCATCGCCGCCAGCGACGTCATTAACACTGGTCTAAAGCGGCGCCGTCCCGAGCGCAGCAGCGCTTGCCTCATCGTGTCGCCCGCCGCGAGATGCTCTTCGACTGCATCAAGCATCAGGATTCCATTCTTCGCGACGATCCCGACGATCATGATCATTCCCATCAACGACACCACGTTCAGCGTCGACCCGGTAATGAACAACGCCAGCAACACACCGCTGAGCGCTAGCACGGCCCCGGTCACGATCGCAATCGGATGCGCGTACGAGCGAAACTCAATCAGCAAAGTAATGAACACGAGCAGCACCGCAAGCGCAAGCGCCATCAACAGCTCGCGAAAACTCGACTGTTGCTCCTGGTACAAACCGCCATACTCGACCGTCATTCCCGGTGGCAGCTTCACATCCTTCTTTAATTGATCCTGGATTTGCCGGATCGCCGTGCCCAAATCATTGCCTTCGAGACGCCCCGTAACAGCAATCATCTGCCGCAGGTTCTCGCGCTCAATCTCCGTCTGTCCTTTATCGATCTCGACGTCGGCAACCTGATCGAGTCGCAGCAGTTGTCCAGCGGAAGAACGCACGTGCAGCGCTTTCACCTTGTCCAGTGACGTGCGCACGTCCGCCGGAAAGATCACCCTCACCTTAATCAATCGATCCTGCTGCAATATCGACGACGAAGCATCACCTGACATCGCGGTGGTGATCGTGGTGGCCACATCGCCGGCTGTAACTCCGAATTGTGACGCTCGCAAAGGATCTATATTGAAGATTACTGCCGGTCCACTAACAACCACGCCGTTCAAAGTGTCGACCACACCGGGAACCTTCTTGATCGCAGTCTCAACTTCATCCGCCTTTGCCTGCAACGCTGCGGCGTCTTCACTGAAAAGCTTCACTTCGATCGGCTCGGGATTGCCCTGCAAGTCACCTATCACGTCAGGCACGATGCCGACAAACTCGATGTCCAGCGCCGGCTCTGACTCCTTTATCTGATCGCGCAGGTCTGCGATGACGTCCTGCGTGCTGCGCTTATGACCGTTCTTGAGTTTCACCGCGAAATCGCCGGTATTCGGCTCGGTCACGAAGAGGCCCATCTCGAGTCCCGTTCGTCGCGAATAACTCTCCACTTCCGGCGTTTTCAGCAACATCTCTTCGACGTGATTAAGCATGCGATCGGTTTCGACGAGTGAGGAACCTGGTGGCGCTCTGTAGTCGAGCACAAAAGCACTCTCATCGAACTCCGGCAGAAACTCGGATCCCAGCGCGTGATACAGCAGATAAGAACCCGCGAGCACCACGACGATTGTGACCAGCACCACCCAACGATTATCGAGTGCAAAGCTCAGCACGGATTCGTAGCGCGAGATAATGGCTTGCATAAACGGTCCGTGAGTTTCCGGATCGGTATCGACCGGACCATCGTCACCTTGTTTGGCGCGCACGAATCGCTCTGCAAGTATGGGTGTGAATGCGAGCGCCAGCACCAGCGAAGTAAGCAGCGCCACCGCCATCGTTAGCGCGAGCGAACGAAAGAAAACACCGGTCACACCAGTCAATAATGTCAGCGGCAGAAACACGACTACGGGAGTAATTGTCGAGCCGATAATCGGAACCGTGATCTCAGAAACGGCACTCTGAACCGCTTCGCGCGGCGACTCCCCGCATGACATGTGAGTGTAAATATTTTCGACAACGACAATCGCGTCGTCGATCAGCAGTCCAATCGCAGCTGCTACGCCTCCCAGCGTCATCAGGTCGAAGCTGAGTCCGGTCAGCCACATCGCCAGGAAAGTCACGAGCACCGTGACGGGAATGACGAGGATGGCAACGAAGGTCGTGCCCCAGTTGCGCAAAAATGCGTACAGGATCGCAACCGAAAGCAACAGGCCGACAATGATCGAATCACGAACCGAATCGATCGACTCACGTACGAGCAACGACTGATCGTAATAAGCGGCGACGCGCACGTCTTTCGGAATCTGCCCGCGCATCGCGTTCAATGCTTCCTTCACTTCATCGACAACCGCTACCGTGTTTGCATCGGGTTGTCGATTGATGTTTACGAGCGCAGCGGGATGTCCATCGGCAGTGACGATCGTGTACTGAGGTTCGACGCCTGCTGCGACTGTCGCAACATCGGCGACGCGCACAGGCGCATTGTTGACCGTTGCCACGACGATGCCGTTGAGCTCGTCGGGCCTTTTGGCCTGACCGCTAATCAACGCCAGCTCGAGTTGATGATTTTCTTCGATCAGTCCTGGAGAAACGATGATGTTTGAGTTGCGAATCGCCTCGGCGACCTGTTGTGCAGAGACGTTGTGTGCAGTTAATTTCTCCGGATCGATAGTGACGTGGAACTCACGCGTCTTCCCGCCGGCAACACCAACAACTGCGACACCGGGCAGCCGCGCCAGTTGCGGGCGCACGATGTAGTTTGCGATGTCTGTGAGGGTGGCCTGGTCGCGTTTGTCTGAAGTCAGGCTGTATCCCGTCACGGGGAATACTGCAAACGTCAGGCGGTCGATATTTCGAATCTCGGCAGTAGGTGGAAGGCTGGTCAGGAGTTGCGACATGCGCGCCTGGACCAGGCTCAGCTCCTGGTTGATGTCGCCACCCCAGTTGAAGAACAGATTGATCTCAACTGACCCGCGCGCCGTTTTTGACTTAATGCGCGCGATTCCCGGAATGCCGTTCATGGCCTCTTCAATCGGCCGTGTGACTGAAACGAGCGTCTGCGAGGCAGGGGCTTCGCCGTTATCGATGATGATCACGATGCGCGGGAAGTCAGTTTCTGGGAAGACTGCAATCGGAAGTTGCCACACCGCGTAGAGTCCGGCCGCGCAAAGCAGCGTCACCATCACGACGATAGCGCGAGATTGATTCGAAACGACGGTCGCAAGACTCATAAGACACTTAGCCACGGATTGACGCGGATGAGCACGGCTTTATCCGTGTCTTCCGTGTTCGTCTGTGGCTCTACCTTCGTTCCATCCGGCAAAGCGTAGTTGCCCTCCACGACGACAGTCTCTCCACCCTTGAGCCCTGCGACGATTTCGATCTTGTCTGGGGTGCGAATGCCAATCGTCACTTTCGTTTCGTGCGCTACATTTTGCTTGTCGACGACCATCACAGTGCCTTCGTTGGCATTACTCGTTTCCAGCGTGACCGCTGAAGCAGGAACGACAATCGCGTCGTTCTTCGAATTTGCAAACACTGTGACTTGCGCGCCGCCATTCGCACGCAACTTTCCATCGCCATTACCTAGCGTTACCCAGACTTCAACAGTGCGATTGGTTGGATCACTCGAGCGACTGAGGAGAGTGATCTGTCCGTGCATCTCTTCTGCTGATGAGTCAGTAGGCACGACTGTCGCGGGATCACCCGGTTTAAGCTGGGCAACGGCAGTGTCAGCAAATGGAGCTTTGACGATTACGGTGCTCGTGTCGGCAATCGTCACGAGCTTGCCACCGGCAGAAGCGAACTCCCCTTCGTACTGAAATTGATCCGTGACGATACCGGTTATGGGCGAGCGGATCGTCGCGTAGCTTAGCTGTGCGTCGAGAGTGGCGACTCGCTGTTGTGCCTGCGCGGTCCGGGCTGCTGCCAGCGCGCGATCGTTTGGATTCAACGAGCTGGTTCGGAGCGCGACCGTTTGTTCCTGTAAACGCAGCTCGTCCTGCGCGGTCGTGAGATCGAGTTGCGCGGCTTCAAGATCTTTTTGCGAGATGCCGCCTTTTTCAAACAGCGCCCGGCGGCGCTCGTAAATCGCGCGCGCATTGTTAACTTTCGCGCGCGCGTCATTCAACGCTTTTTGATCTTCTGCATTTGTCTTGGGAATGGTGCCCGTAATCAGGCTCCGCTCGTTCGCTCGTGCTTCGTTGAGCGCGGCGACTGCCTCTGCCCGTTGCGCAGCCAGGTCGCGCGATTCCAAAACGGCAATGACTTCACCTGCGTGCACGATCTTATTTTTCAGCAGCGCCATCTTTTTGATCTGCGCACTGACCTTTGCGGCGACGTCTGCTTTCTCGCGCGGCCAAATCGTGCCCACAGCCGTGACCGGCGCGGCAATGTTTCCTTTTTCAGCCTTAACAACCTTGACACTGACCGTCGGCGTGACCTCCGTCTCCGCCTCACTCGCCGATCTCCGCAGACGCCAAACGACAAGGACGACGAGCAGCAGTACCACGAGTGCACTGCCCACGATCAGAACGAGATTCCGCTGGCGAACTATCCGCGCACGCCTCTGTTCAGCCAGAAGCTGATCGACTTCTTCATCCGGAATCCGGTTCGGGTCCTCACTCATTGTCGGTTTCCTCAGCGTCCGGTTGCGTGGCGCAGTCGCGCCAGCGCGGTCTGGTAGTCGAAGATCGCCTGGTACAAAGCACTCCGTTGCTCGACCAGCGTAGTCTGCGCATCAGTCACTTCAACTATCGGTGCTTCACCGGCGCGGTAGCGTGCGATCGATGCGGCGACGTTGTCCTCTGCTTTGCGAACACCTTCGCGCGCGAGATTGATGCGGACGGCTGCGGTTGCAGCCTGTGATTGTGCTGCGTAGAACTGTTGGCTGAATCCTCTCAACGCTAAGACACGTTCGTTCTCGGCCAGCTCAACACGCAGTCGCGCCTGTTGCTCGCGGCTGCGGCTCGCACCCCAGTCAAAGATGGGCACTGAAAAACTGATTGCCGCCGACGCGCCGCTGTGTTCCTTCAAACGTGGTCCTTTTATTGAATCGGTTTCGAAGCCGCCGTTGATCGAATACGAGAGCGAAGGCAAGCGATCGGCGCGCGCGATCTTGATCTCCTGCCGTGCCGCGCGCAGTTGTTGCTCGAGTTGCGTGAACTCCGGCCGCCGCGAAACATCTTCGGCCTTGAACTGCTGGTATTCAGAATCGATGGGCAGTGCGAGCGCAAGATCTGTGGTGCCGATTTCTCTCGCCGGATCGTAGCCGACGAAGATACGCAGGGATCCGGCTGCGACTGCTTCATTTGCTCGCGCTTTTTCCAGGTCGTCGCGACGTGCGAGTGTTTGCAACTGTGCGCGCGTCAGATCAACCGGAGCGACTTCACCGCCACTCAGCAGTAAAGACGTGATGCGCTCAAACTCTTCCGCTGCCGCGAGGTTTCCCTGCGCCGCGCGGAACTGTACGTTGGCGAGGGCAAGCCCGTAATAAGCTTCGATCACGGCCTGGGCCAGCTCGCGTCGCGCCACTTCAGCACCGGCATGAGCAGCGGCGAGCAAGGCGCGATTGCGTGCTAGCGAGGCGCGCAGGCGTCCCGCGACGTCGAAGTCGCCTGAGACGTTGACGAGCGCGTCATACACGCCGATAGCGTCGGCGGAGATGAAACTCGGCGCGCGTGGTTCTCCAGGCGGCAATCCGAGCGCCGGCGTAGTGTAGATATAACTCAGAGGCGTGCTGACTTTCGGCAGAAATGCGGCGCGAGCCTGGCGCACGTCTTCGGCGGCAATGTGTTCGTTTATGAGTGCGGTTTGAAAGGCGGAAGCTTGCGCGTTTGCGAGACGCAGTGCGTCGTCGAGTGAAAGCGTACCTGGAGAAGGCGCAGGAACCTGTGCCTGTATAGATATAGAGAGACAGACTAATGCGAAGAGTAGCGCTAACTTTGACATACTCAGTCCGTGTGGACCAAGTATACTCGGGCCAACCTTAATAGAACATTAATAGCCCTAACTGCGAGGTTCGAGGATGTATCCCTCGCCGCGGCGCGTGTGCAGCAGCTTGATCGAATGGTTGCCGTCGATCTTTTTCCGCAAACGATTCATGTAAACCTCGATGGCGTTGGAAAACGGATCGAAAGAGTCGTCCCAGACATGGGCTGCGATCTCCGCGCGCGAAACGAGCTGGCCCGCGCGTCGTGCGAGATACTCCAGCAGCGCATACTCTTTTGCCGTCAACTGCACGTCGTGATTGGCCCTGGAGACGCGATGACTGGCTGAATCAACCACGAGGTCTTCAATCTCCAGAACGTCCGGACGAAGCTGCAAGTCACGTCGCAGCAGCGCACGTATACGAGCGAGCAGCTCGCGAAACGAAAACGGTTTGGTCAGGTAGTCGTCAGCGCCTGCGTCGAAACCCGCGATGCGATCGTCGACAGCGGCTCGCGCAGTCAGCATCAACACCGGCGTGGTATTTCCACGCTGCCGCAGCTCACGACAAACTTCATATCCATCGAGCTCAGGCAGCAACACGTCGAGAACTATCACGTCGTAATCATTGATCGACGTTTGATACAGCCCCGCAGCGCCATCCGCCGCGATATCGACTGCATAGCTGTGTTCGCGCAAGCCCTTTGCGATAACGTTAGCCATGCGTGGCTCATCCTCGACCACCAGAATTCTCATTGGTGCATTATGTGCCTTTTTGTGGCTATATATGAAGGATGACGGATCCAATCTCCGAGTTTTATACGAAGCACCCGTTCCCACCTCCGGTTGATAACCTGGATCGTGCGCGCGACATGTATCGGGACGAGAATGTTTCTCGCGCTGAGTACCATCTGCTCTGGCCTCACAAAGAATACCGGATAGACCTGGATGTGCTCGTGGCGGGATGTGGAACGTGGCAAGCGGCGAAGTACGCGCTCTGTCATCCTGATGCACGCGTCGTCGGAATTGACGTCAGCACAACGAGCCTTGAACACACTCAGGCGCTGAAGCAAGAGTACGATTTAACAAATCTCGAGACGCGCCAACTGGCTGTCGAGAATGCTCAAGACCTGGACCGGCAATTCGATCTGATTATCTGCACCGGCGTGCTGCATCATCTGGCTGATCCTGATGCAGGTTTGCGCGCGCTTCGGTCCGCGTTGCGGCCCGACGGCGCGATGTACCTGATGGTGTACGCGCCTTACGGTCGCACCGGCGTTTACATGATTCAGGAGTACTGCCGCAAACTCGGCATCGAACCCTCACGCCAGGAGATCGGCGATCTCATCACAGTGCTGAAGATGTTGCCGCCACATCATCCGCTCCTGGCGACGCAAGGCGGCTCGAGAGATTTCCCGAACGGCGATGCTCTCGCCGATGCAGTGTTGAATCCGCGCGACCGAGCGTACTCAGTACCGCAACTCTTCGACTTCATCGACCGCAACGAGTTGATGCTCGCGCGCTGGTACTGGCAGGCCGCTTACTTGCCGCAGTGCGGCGCCATCTCGGAGTCGGCCCATGCCGCTAGATTAGCTGCATTGGCCGAGCGCGAACAGTATGCGCAGATGGAACTCTGGCGCGGCTTGATGAGCAACCACAGCTTCGTCGTCTATCGCAACGATGTGAAGAATGACGCAAAGGTCCGATTCGATGATGAGGGCTATCTGCGTTATGTGCCGATTCGCCTGCCGTGGACCATCTGCGTTCAGGAGCGTCTGCCGCCGGGCGCCGCAGGCGTGTTGATAAATCAAACGCACCTCTTCACGGATCTGTATCTTCTTATCGATCCGCAACTGAAACAGATGTATGACGCGATCGACGGGCATCGCAGTATCGGCGAGATCGTCGAGCAGGTTCAGGGTTCCTCATCGCGAGCGCGAGAGTTTTTCGAACATCTCTGGTGGTACGACCAGGTAGTGTTTGCCACAAAAGCCGGCTAATCAGGGCACGACGCGAAGATCGAGTTGAGCGCTGCATAAGGCTCGGCGTCTTCCGCAAAAGAAAATGTCCCGTGTTCCTGCATTTCTTTCGCTGCACGAAGGAATCCGCCCAGCGCAGCACGAGAGAGTCCGCTGCCAACGCTGATGCGCTTCACTCCGACGTTAGCCAGATCAGTCACAGTTAACTTAACGCCCTTCAAAGCCATCAACACATTCACTGGCCGATCCACCGAGCGGACGAGCGTTGCGATGTCATCGATGTTGGTGAGACCTGGTGCATAAAGCACGTCGGCGCCCGCTTCCTGATACATCTGCAAGCGCTCGATGGTGTCTTTCAAATCCGGCCGGCCGTTGAGATAGTTCTCGGCACGCGCCGTTAACACGAATGGACACGGGAGTGCATGGGCTGCTTCAGCCGCTGCTCGCACTCTTGCAATGGCAAGTGTGCGTTCATAGATCGGATCGTCGGTGCGCTCAGTCGCGTCTTCAATTGAACCTCCCACTGCTCCTGTCGCACCGGCCAAACGGATAGTTTCGGCAACGATCGCTGGAGCATCTCCGAAACCGTTCTCCAGATCGATGCTGACGGGCAGGTCAGTCGCAGCCGCGAGCGCCGCCGCATGTGCAAGCATGTCATCGCGACCGACGTTATTGTCTGCTTTTCCGACTGAGAAGGCGTAGCCGGCGCTGCTCGTAGCGAGAGCTTCAAAACCAAGGTGTGCTAACAGTCGCGCGCTACCCACGTCCCAGGGATTAGGAATTATAAATGTACCGGCGCGCCGGTGAAGTTCAGCAAACGCCGCTGCTTTTTCAACTTGTGTCAACATCAAAATATCTCCTCAAACATAAGTCTACGATTCCGACACACAAGAGCGAAATTTTCTTAACCGCAGAGGGCAACATTCAATAATAGTCATGGCGAAGACCAAAGACTACTACGACGTGCTGGGAGTCAAGCGTGATGCATCTGAGGATGACATCAAGAAGGCTTACCGCAAGCTCGCCCGGAAGTTTCATCCCGATCTGAATCCGGGTGATAAAACGGCAGAAGAGCAGTTCAAACTGTTGCAGGAAGCTTACGACGTACTTTCCCACACCGAAGATCGAAAGCTTTACGACCAGTATGGCGAAAACTGGCGCGCAGTTAAGGCAGGAGCCGGACCACCGCCGCCAGGCTGGGAAGGAGCGGGCAGGTCCACTCAAGGCGCACCGTCCGGAGGATTCGATTTCAACGACTTCGATTTCAGCCGCTTTCGCAACGCCGGTACTGGCAGTGGCGGCTTCGACATCTTCGAAGAACTGTTCGGCGGCGCCGGAAGAGGACGCGCTACGCGCAGCGGTCGCGGTCGCGATGTTGAAGCCGAGCTCGAACTTTCGTTGGAAGAGGCACATCGCGGCGGCCGTCGCACGCTCCAGATGCAGGCCGATCAGCCGAAGACGATCGAAGTGAATATTCCCATGGGCGTTCGCAATGGTTCAACTATCCGGCTGGCTGGACAGGGAGAGACTGGCAGCAACGGCGGTGAGCCGGGCGATCTTTACCTGCACATTCTGCTGAGACCCCATCCGGTTTTCACAGTCCATGCTGACGATCTCGAGACTGAATTGCCGGTTGCGCCGTGGGAAGCGGTGCTTGGTGCAAAAGTCGAGGCCCCGACAATCGAAGGCAAAGTTGAACTAACCGTTCCCGCGGGTGCGAAGAGTGGACAGCGTCTGCGTCTTCGCGGACAGGGTTTGAATAAGCGCAAGGGTGGCAGGGGCGACGAATATGTGCGCTTGAAAATCGTGACGCCGCCAGACGTCAGCGTTGAAGAGCGGCGATTATACGAAGAGTTGAAACGGATCTCGCGATTCGATCCAAGGAGATAAGTAGCCACAAAAGGCACAAAATGAAATTACGAAAAACAACTCAAAAAATTTCTCTGGTGCTTTTTGTGCCTTTTGTGGCTAAAAAATTTTATGTGGACAAACGATCTCGATCTGGATGAACCATTAACGTGCGACGACGTGGCCCAGACCATCGGCGCGCGGCGCTCGCTCGTCGTGCGTCTGGCCCAGGAAGGATTGATTGAAACCGTCGCGGGCGACGCGGATGAGCCGCTGGTGCCGCGTCGTGTAGTAGTGCGGCTGCGCCGGATGCAGAGACTGCGGCGCGATTTGCGTGTCAACTTCGCAGGCGCCGCCGTCATTCTCGACCTCGTCGGCCGGATCGAACAACTGAATCGTGAGCTTGCCGAAATGGAGCGCAGGTTCAAAGGAGATTGAAGCATGAGTTTTAATAATCAGAAATCATTTACCGCCTGGATGATCGTGAGTTTGCTAATCGTTGCGGCCCTTTCCGGCTGTAATCGCGGAAATGGACGAGAGCTTCGCATGACCTCGAATCCGAATGCGAGCAGCGCACCCGCCACCGCAAGCAATCCACCTACGGTAATGCCGGTTGCTTCGTACGCAGACACCGTAAGCAAAGTCACGCCCGCAGTAGTGACGATACATTCGCAGATGCGCGTGCGACAGCCGCAGCAGTATCCGTTTATGGACGACCCCTTCTTTCGCCGCTTCTTTGGTGACCGCGGACCACAACAAGGTCCCGGCCAGCAGACACGCGAGGGTTTGGGTTCGGGCGTTATCGTCAGGCAGGATGGTTATATTCTGACAAATCATCACGTTATCGATGGGGCCGACAAGATAAAAGTAGATTTGCTCGACAATCGAAGTTTCGAAGCGCAGCTCGTTGGTTCCGATCCGCCCAGTGATCTCGCAGTGCTGAAGATAAATGCCAGCAACTTGCCCGTTGTGAACCTCGGCGACTCTGATCACACTCGGATTGGCGACGTCGTGCTCGCGATCGGTAACCCACTTGGCGTGGGCCAGACTGTCACGATGGGAATCATCAGCGCGAAGGGTCGCCAGACTGGCCTCAGTAACGGCAGCTTCGAAGATTTCCTGCAAACAGACGCGCCGATAAACCGGGGCAACTCCGGCGGCGCACTCGTCAGCACCAGCGGCGAGTTGGTAGGAATCAATTCACAAATTCTTTCGCCGTCCGGAGGCAGCATTGGATTGGGTTTCGCCATTCCGTCGAACATGGCGCGCATGGTGATGGACCAGTTAATCAATAACGGTAAAGTGAGGCGTGGACAGCTCGGGATTACGGTGCTCAGGATTCCGTCTGACGAAGCTGCGCAGTTAGGCGTGACGGAAGGTCCGGGCGTAGTGGTTTATCGGGTTCTGTCAGGAAGCGGCGCCGATCGTGCCGGGCTTCGGCAGGGCGACGTCATCACCGCTTTGAACGGCACGGCAGTTACGGATCCCAATCCCTTTCGTAACATGATAGCGTCGCTGGCTCCCGGAACGGAGGTAACGCTCACGGTCAAGCGCGGTGGAAATGAACGTCAGGTGCGTGCAACGCTCGGCGAATTCATTCCGCAAGCTGAACAGCAGGGTGAAGGGCAATAGACAGGATGGACCGTTCAGTAGGATTGCTGGTAGTTTTCGCCGGAGTGTTCGTCATAGTTGTGGGTTTATTGATCTATGCGGGAGGGTTTGGGTGGTTTGGGCGCTTGCCGGGTGACATTCGATACGAGAGTGGCAACGTTCGCGTTTACATCCCGATCGTCTCGATGCTGCTCGTCTCCCTCGCGTTAACGTTGATCTTCAATGTGATCCGCAGGCTTTTCTAGAGCACGTTGCGCTCTGCTGGAGCGCGAAGCTATGGAGATGAGAAGCTATAAACATGGTGCTCCGCTGGAGCACTTTACCTATTCTAGAAGGTTCTTTGCTCCGTAGGAGCAAAATGTTTATAGCCCTCAATTCCTGATCCCTCCCGCTCCGTTAGGAGCGGCATAAAACTTAGACCGGAGGCGAGATGTCGAGAGTGAAACTTCGTGACGAGGTGCTCGATCAGTTATTCCGGCATGCGCGGACGCACAAGACGTGGCTCGACATCCCGGTGAGCGATGAGACACTGCACGAGTTATATGAGCTGTTGAAGTACGGGCCGACGAGCGCGAATGGAAGTCCGGCCCGTTTCCTCTTCATTCGTTCGCCACAGGCGAAGGAAAGATTAAGACCCGTGCTTTCTCCCGGAAATGTTGAAAAGACAATGGCTGCGCCCGTCACTGTCATCATTGCTTACGACCTGCTCTTCTATGAAAAATTGCCGCGGCTGTACCCTTACAGCTCCTCGATGCGCAACCTGTTTGTCTCGAATCCACAACTGGTCGAGGAGACTGCCAGACGTAACTCGTCGCTTCAGGGAGCCTACCTGATCATCGCCGCGCGTTCCCTCGGACTCGATTGTGGTCCAATGTCAGGCTTTGATAACGCGAGATTAGACGAAGAGTTCTTCGGCGCAGGCAGGGAATGTGAAGGTTGTGAGCAGGAGTTCTTTCCCGCCGGTCACGTCAGGTCAAATTTCTTATGCAACCTCGGTTATGGCGACGCCTCGACACTTCCCCCGCGCGCACCACGGCTTGAGTTCAATGAGGCATGCACGATCTTATGAACATTTGCAGCGGGTCAGTCCTTCGGTTTCTGGCCCGGAATTTGAAAGAGACTGGTTTCGAGCAAGGGGGAAGTTGTAGGTGTGGTCTCGCATACGACAGGGATCTATGTAGTCAAAGATTTTCTTGACCTCAGTACTTGCAAGGCACTGTTGGATAACGTGAATCGTTACCGGCAGCGGCACAAGATTCCCACGGTTTATCGTCCGGCGAATGAGCGGCCGCTGAATTATTCTGTTATTGACGGCGATCGCATTTCATGCGACCTGCCTGACATCCTGGATCTTTACAGCCGCGTTACCGAGTTAGTTAAACGCCTCGACCGATATATTGAGCCAGTCAGAGATGCGCGCGTCGCCTGTAACATTAACATCACGCCGACCGGCGGCACCTACCGTTATCACTACGATCGGAACGCAGTTACAGCAATACTTTACTTGAATGAAACAGAGGGAGGCGAAACCGAGTGTTATCCGAATTACCGTCTCGACTTCTGGAAAGCCACGCGTCCTGGTCTGCAAAGACGGTTGGATCAGTTGTTACAGACTCGAGTCCTGCGTCGTCTTTCAATGAAGGAAACACTGGTGCGGCCTGAGACGGGAAAACTCCTCATCATGCGCGGTAACAGGTGCTTGCACTCCGTTATGCCGGTCCGCGGGAATCGTGAGCGAGTGAATGTCATCATGGCCTACGATTACCCGCAGGCACAGTTCCATGCAGCAGATGAATTGAATCACTATCTATACGAGCCAGACTCCGTCGAGATCACTGACCCGAACTACTAAATTAGCTAAGGATTACACAGATTTTTTATGGATTGGAAGATTTTCATTCCCGCTTCGTCTAATCAGTTATGCGGCTGAATACAGACAAGCTCTGGCTAATTGTTGTCGTGACGTTCGCGCTTGCGACGGTTTCTTGTTCGCAGCCCGCGAAAGCCGTTAGCGACATTCCTGATAATCCGCAATCGATCTACGGCGCTGATCCGAATGACTCCTGGAACCGAATCTTTCAGGCGTTGTTTACTCGCACTGTAAAGGCGCGGCTCTCAGACGCCTTTCCCGAAGCCGGTCCATTCACGCGGCTTCGCACAGGCATGAGCTCATTACCGTTACGTATAAGCAAAGGGAAGTTTGAGCAAACCGAAATCGGCGACCGCGCGATCGACCCGCTCTATCCAACGTTCTTCACTATTGACGGACCACTAAAGGTTTTAACTGAACCGGGCTTCTCCGAGTTAACAAATGCCCTGCGCGACGCGATTGATGAAACGAAAGATCGATCACCAATCGAGCGCGCCCTCATGCAGGCTGACGCGTGGGCGGCTTACGACATCATTTACGCAACCTACCTTGACAACGTAAAACCAGACATTGCGGATCGAAGATCAAAACTGCTCGGCCTGTTGCGGCAATTCATTCGAAAGCTGGCCCTGTCGAGTGACGAGATCAAGTCCCTGAAGAACAACTACCTCGTCGCAACCGGCGGAGGTAAATTGCCGAATCTATTTTCAACGGAAAGCGGCTGGCTCGAAATCGAGTTGCTCCCGCGACGTTCACACGACCACGCGGTGAAGTATCGCCGCGCGGCACGCGTCTTTGTGAAGCCGCGCGTCCGACCGTCCGATGCGGCGGCGTTCGTCGAGAGTCTCAAGCAGAACCAGCATCTCGATCAAATAGAAGCCGTCGCGCTTATTATTCAGAACCTGCTGATTGATAAATCCGGAAGGGTCGTTCCTTCACCGGTGTTTTCTGACGTTCAGTTGCGGTTCTTCAAGAACGATCCAAAAACGGGAACGACTTCTGCCGAGCCGCTGGAGTTTGAACTGAGCCGGCGAAAGCTATTGACTGAGCCAACGTCGGGAGGGTTCGTTGAATTTTCTCCGACGAGTCCGGCATATTTGAGTATGGCGGGAAACGACTACGACTTTGCCACTCGGCTTGAAGAAGCTGATGCACCAGTCGTCGTGCCCTTGCGAACACGTTGCGCAGAATGTCACGGCGATTCGTTAGCATTCCAAATGACGTTTTCAGTGCATGACTTCCTGCCGGTTCCGGCAGTGAGGATTCTGAAACCAGTAGATCAGGAGCATGCGTTTTATGTAGCGCAGAAGAAGGAAGCACTTGAAGACTTCAAGTCATTATTTTAAAACAGTCTGAGATTGACGCCTACACTCACGCCGGCTGGTTGCACCAGGTGCTCATCGTCGATCTTCACATCATTAACGTCATGACTAACCGTATGGCTCATCATCTCCGAGGCGGGAAACGGTGTGAGAATGTCCTTTAAATCCGTTGGTCGCGAGTCTTCACTCAGCCATAGATCGTAAGATTCGGTCCCGAGTATTACCGGCATCCGGTGATGAATTTCTGCTAACAACTCGTTTGCAGTAGTCGTAATGATCGCGCAGGAAGTGACTGTGCGATCGTCGCAGTGCCAACGATCCCAGATGCCGGCGAAGGCGAACGGCGCTCCATCCTTCATCTGAAAGTAATATGGCTGCGAGATCTTCCCGTTCCTTTCCCACTCATAAAATCCATCCGCGAGGATCAGGCAACGTCTGCTTTGAAACGATTCTTTGAAGGCTGACTTTTGCTCGATTGTTTCAACGCGCGCGTTAATGAATCCTTTCGGCTCTTTGCTCCAGAAGGGAATCAGGCCCCATTGCAGTAAAGTTGCTTCTCGTTGCGGCGTAATGGTCAGAATATTTTGACTCGGCGCGATGTTGTAACGCGGAACGAAATCTCCATACTCGTAATCGATATGCGCAAGCTTTATCGCCCGCGGATCTCTAAGTGTAAACCGGCCACACATAGCCACAGATTACACAGATTCCACAGATTACTTCAATCGGTTATACTCTTTGCCTCGGATGAAACGAACAATTCTTTTGCTCTTTTGTCTCGCGCTCTGTAGCCCCAGTTGTTCGCGCTTTCATAACGCGCCCACGGATTCAAAAGATGCGCGCTACGTCGTAATTTCACCGATTTACAACGAGATCATCTGGGCGTTGGGCGCCCAGAGCACTGTCGTCGGCATCGATCTCTCGACCACGTATCCTCCCGAAGTTAAGAACGTGCAGACGGTCGGCTATCATCGCGCCTTAAGTGCCGAAGGTATCCTCTCGCTTCATCCAACCGCGATCATCCACGACAACAACATCGGCCCGCCGCAAGTGGTCCAACAACTTCAGCAACTAAACATCCCGATGAAAACGTTCACCGCCAAAAACGATTCATTCGACGGGACGAAAGCGTTGATTCGCGAGATGGGCGCCTACTTTCATAAAGAGGCCCGTGCTGAAGAACTCTGCAATACGATGGATACGCAGCGCGCTGCTTCGTTGGAGAAAGTGAAGCAGTATACCGATCATCCACGGGTAGCAGTGATTCACTTCGGGCGCGCGTCAAACGTGTATCTAGTCGTCGGTAAAGGCGGCGGTGGTGATGGCGGCGGCGTCAGCCAGATGATCGAGCTTGCCGGTGGAGAGATGGCGGTCGAGAACCGGGGCATGCAGCGGATGGAGTCGCCGGAGATAATCGCGCAAGCGAATCCTGACGTCGTACTACTGACTGACTATGGTTACGATCGTCTCGGTGGCTCGCTCGATCAGATCAAAGCGTTACCGGGTGTTGCGACCTCAAACGCCGCCAAAAACAATCGTATCTTCCGAATCGAAGAGAACGTGCTAAATTATTTTGGACCACGCTCGGGAGAGAACATCGCGAAAGTAGCCGCGAGCATTCATCAAAAGTGACAAAGCCGTATGCCAACCGCCAACTACTCATCATTGCGTTAGCTGTTGTCACGCTTCTCGTACTCGCCGCTTCGATACGCTACGGCGCGATCGATTTTTCGATTACTGAAATCAGTCGCGCGCTCATGTCTCTGATACCAGGACAACCCGCTCCCACTCTCGATCAGCGCATCTTCCTGGAACTGCGTTTTCCTCGCGCGATTCTGTGTCTCTTGGTCGGCGCGAGTCTTGGCGTCGGCGGCACGCTGATGCAGGCGCTGTTTCGTAATCCGATCGTCGAACCAGGACTCGTCGGTACGTCGAGCGGCGCTGCCTTCGGCTCGGCTCTGTTCTTTGTGCTTGGTGGCGTGTTTCACATCGGCGCGAGTCTCTGGAGTCTTCCGATTGCGGCTTGCGCGGGCGGCATTATTTCCACGTACCTCGTGTTTCTGCTGGCGCGTTCGCGTGAAGATGGACGCGCTTCGATTGTCATGCTGCTGCTTACCGGACTGGCCGTGAATGCCTTGTTTATGAGTGCGATCGGTTTCTTGTCGTACATTGCCCGCGATCCGCAGGCGCGTTCGATCACGTTTTGGAGTTTAGGGACGCTGTCAGGAGCGAGTTGGAAAGCAGTCGAGATCGTTGCGATTTCGACGCTCGTGGGATCGATTATCGCACTGCGTTATGCGAAACAATTGAATGCGTTGATGATCGGAGAGGAAGAAGCGACTTATCTCGGCGTTAATGTGAATCGTCTGAAGTGGATTATTTTATCGGTGAACGTGGTCATCGTAGCTGTCGCAACGGCATTCACTGGCGTCATCAGTTTTGTTGGCCTCGTCGTGCCGCACATTCTGCGCATGCTTGGTGGCGCTGACAATCGCTTTCTGATTGTGGGGAGTGCGTTAACGGGCGCTACGATTCTGACGCTCGCGGATTTGATAGCCAGGCTTTCCGTGCGACCGGCAGAGTTGCCGATCGGTATTGTGACTTCCGCGGTCGGCGTTCCGGTCTTCATCTTCTTACTGCGTCGACGGCAGTATGTGTTCTGATCTCCGTTGTGCTTACCGCCAGCAACATTACTTTTCGCGTCGGTAACAAGCCGCTCATCTCGGATATTTCTGTTTCGTTCGCGTGCTCGAAGCTTCATTTGATCATCGGGCCGAATGGAGCAGGCAAATCAACACTCGTCAAAGTGCTTGCTCGTTTGCTGCGCCCGCAGACTGGTAAGATCGAGTACGAAGGCGTTGATGTGAGTACGGCGAGCGAAGCTGACCTTGCGAAGCGCCGGGCGGTACTTTCTCAAGCAGTCGAAGTAGCGTTTCCCTTGAGTGTTCGTGAAGTGGTAATGATGGGCCGGTATCCGCATTTCGGTGGCCGTCCCGGACTAGCCGACGAGCAAGTCGTTGATGAAGTCATGCAGCACTTCGATGTCACGGAGTTCAGCGACCGAGACTACCAGACACTCAGCGGTGGCGAGCGCCAGCGCGTGAACTTCGCGCGTGTCCTGGCACAGTTGTGGGGCGACGGTTCTGCTGAATGCCGCTATCTCTTTCTCGACGAGCCGTTGACGTTTCTCGACATCCGCCACCAGATCGACTTCCTGAAAAAGATCCGAACCTTCACCAATGCGCCTGACGTGGTTACGGTCGGCGTGGTCCACGACCTGAATCTCGCCGCCCGCTTCGCCGATCAGATCGTCCTATTAAATGAAGGCCGCCTCGTCGCGACCGGAACCCCCACCGAAATCCTCACTGCCCCTCGTATCCAGGAAGTCTTCAAAGTCAAACCAACACTGATTCAGACCGAAGGCGCGGGTATGCATCTTATTTTTGATTGACTGCGGCAGTTGTTGTAGACAGGATGTACAAGATTTTCAGGATGAACAGGACTTATGTATGCGAGTAGCTGTTTTTGGAACAGGTGGCGTGGGTGGTTACTTTGGTGGTCGTCTGGCGCAGGCCGGCGAGGACGTCACCTTTATTGCTCGTGGGGAACACTTGCGCGCGATCAGGGCGAACGGGCTGAAGGTTGATAGCACCAGTGGAGACTTCGTGATTTATCCGGCGAAAGCAACGGATGATGTCAACGAAGTGGGCGCGGTCGATCTCGTGGTTCTCGGTGTCAAGGCGTGGCAAGTGCCGGAGGCTGCGCAGGCGATGAAGCCACTCGTCGGCCCAAACACCACCGTGCTTCCCTTGCAAAATGGTGTTGACGCGGTGCCGCAGCTTGTGGATGAGTTGGGCCCTGACAAGGTTATCGGTGGACTGTGCCGGATCGTCAGCTTTGTCGTCGAGCCCGGTCATATTCGACATGCCGGTTTCACGCCTTCAATCATTATTGGCGAGATCGACAATCGGCGAACCGCTCGCATCGAGACGATTGCGCAGGCGTTCAAGCGCGCCGGGTTGGACATAAGCATCGCCACCGATATTCAGGTCGCGCTCTGGACAAAGTTTCTGTTCATCGCGTCTTTTAGTGGCGTTGGCGCAGTGGCTAATGCGCCCGCCGGAGTTATCCGCAGCGATCCGAAATGGCGTTCGCAGATACTGAGCGCGATGGAAGAGATTTACGCGTTGGCCCATGCACGTGGAGTCAAACTGCCGCCAGATTCAGTTGCCACAGTGATGGCCAGCGTCGATGCCCTGCCTGAAGACGCGACCAGCTCAATGCAACGCGACATCGCCGCTGGAAAGCCTTCAGAGCTCGAGTCACAAAACGGAGCCGTGGTGCGCATGGCTCGTGAAAGCGGCGTCGACGCTCCCACCCACACGCTTATCTATCAGCGTTTATCTGCGGCAAACCGACTTACTATTTAGGATCTACCGGAAGGCCTGCTTCATTCCAGGCATCAAAACCTCCGAAGAGCGGGTGTACATTTTTCCAACCGTGGTCCATGAGTGCTTGCGCCACACTGGCGCTTGATGCTTCGTGCGGTCAAGTACAGTAAGTAATAACGCTCCGGTCATGAGGAATTTCGTCGAGATGCTGCTCCACTTCATTCGCCGGTATGCGGATGGCGCCGGGCAGTTTCGTCTTCGCCTCCCCCCACGCCGTCGGGTTGCGCGTGTCGACGAACGTAAACGCCTCGCCGCGATTCATTCGCTCCTTCACTTCATCAACAGTAACTCTGGTCGCTTCCATCGTCCCCTCCTTGTGAATTCATTAAACAACTTCTGTGCCTCTGTGTCTCTGTGTTTGTCATTGTGCAGAAACTTTTTGTGCATTTTGTGCCTTTTTGTGGCTAAATTTCAGTGATGACCTGGGAAGAGCGCTGGCATCCGTTGAGAGAAGAGTGGGTCATTGTCGCGGCACACCGGCAGGACCGACCTTGGAGTGGCAGCACTGTAAATAAAAGTGCGCCAGCGTTGCCGCCGTACGTGCCTGGCTGTTATCTCTGTCCGGGAAACACGCGCGTCAGCGGCGCAGTCAATCCACACTACCAGCAGACATACGTTTTCGATAACGATCATCCCTGCGTGTCGGTTGCTGCGCCATCTTCACTCGAAGCGCCGGACGGCCTTTATCAGAATCGTCCGGCCCGGGGAATCGCACGCGTGGTTTGTTACAGCCCCAAACACAATCTGACTCTCGCGGAGCTGAGTGTCGACGAGATTCAGCAACTGCTGCACGTCTGGCAGAAACAGTACGAAGAACTCGGTCGCCAGCCGGATATCAAGCACGTGCTCATCTTCGAAAACAAAGGTGAAGTGGTGGGCGTATCGAATCCACATCCGCACTGCCAGATCTATGCGACGAACTTCGTCTTCAAAACGATCGAGACTGAGGCTCGCGTGGGCCAGCGTTACCTGAGCGAAACGGGCCGCGTGCTTTTCCAGGACATCATCGCCGCCGAGCATGAGGCAGGCACTCGCATCATCGCCGAAAACGAAACAGCCATTGCCTTCGTGCCTTACTTCGCGCGCTATGCTTACGAAGTCTTTGTCGCTCCAAAACGAACGCACCCCGGCATTGCGACGCTCTCCGCACGCGAGCTACTCGATTTTGCAAGCGCGCTGAAGGACGTGCTCGTCAGGTTCGACAATCTCTGGCAAATGTCTTTTCCTTATGTCATGCCGCTGCATCAGGCGCCCACGGACGGCGGCGATTACAGTGGATTTCATTTCCATATCGAGTTTCACCCGCCGCTGCGCAAACCGGATCTCCTGAAGTTTCTGGCGGGGCCGGAAGTTGGTGGCGGCAACTTTCTCAGCGACACCTCACCCGAAGAAAAAGCCGCCGAGCTGCGGGCGCAATCCAGCGTTCATTACAAGAGTCGTTGAAATGATGCACGACATTCGCAAGCTTCTTGAGCCGGGGCGCACTTTGCACGAAGAGATTCGCGCTTCAGTGGTAGCAGCGTGCGAACGCGCAACATCAGGTGAGCTGGCGACGGTGGTGAGCGAGCAGGAAGGCGACACGATCTTCGCGCTCGACCGTGTGAGTGAGGAGTTGCTGATCGATTTCTTCGAGCGCGAAGTGGCGCCGCTCGCGCCTTTGTTACTGATCGCCGAAGGTTTGAGTGAGGGTCAGGTAATCCTGCCACGTGGGGCGGTGGAGTCTGATGTGGTTTGGCGAGTTATCGTCGATCCGATCGATGGCACACGCGGTTTGATGTATCAGAAACGCAGCGGCTGGATACTCACCGGCATCGCTCCGAATCGTGGCCCAGGTACAAACTTGAACGACATCGAGCTCGCCGTGCAAACAGAGATTCCACTTGCGAAGCAACACCTGTCTGACGTTCTTTGGGCGTTTCGTGGCGAGGGATTTCACGCCGAGCGCTTCAATCGGTTAACAGGCGAGCACGCGCCGCTGGAATTGCACCCGTCAACGGCACGCGATATCGCCCAAAGCTATTCGCAGGTAGTTCGCTTCTTTCCGGGAGTACGAGACGTGCTCGCCGCCATCGACGATGAGATTGTTCTGGGAGCAGTCGGCCCGCCACAACCTGGCAAAGCGCAGTGCTTCGAAGATCAATACACGTCTACGGGTGGTCAGCTTTACGAGTTGATTGCCGGGCACGATCGCTTCGTCGCGGATCTAAGAGGGCACTTGAATCCCGTCGCGGAGCAACGCGGATTGCCGAGGTTGCTGTGTTGTCATCCTTACGACTTGTGTACGGAGCTGATCGCGCGTGAGGCTGGAGTGATTGTTACGGGAGTTGATGGTGGTCCGCTCAAACCGGCCCTCGCCGTTGAGCCTGACGTGAGTTGGGTCGGCTATGCAAACGCACGCATTCGCGCGACTGTCGAACCTCTCCTGCAGGCGGCGCTGCAAAAGCGCAAGCTAGGAGCCTGAAGATGGATGGTGAAAAGTTCAGAGTTCAGCCTTTAGGCTGCTGTCTCGGGAAGCAGCGACGGGAGTAACAATGTATCGCGTCGTACACGGCAACCCGACACAGGATGCGCAAAACTTTATCGATCTCCTCAACAGCCTCAAAGATCATCCCTTTCCCCCTGCACGCACACTATTCAATGCGAAGAACGATCTGATCGTTAGCCGCGCTCCTGGCAGGTTGGACGTGATGGGAGGAATTGCCGATTACTCCGGTTCGCACGTGCTGGAATTTCCGATTGCGGAAGCGACGTTTGCGGCTGTGCAGTTAAATCCGGAGCGCCAGCTCAACATCGTCACTTTGTTAGACGACGAACCGCGTCACTCATCGTTCACGATGTCACTGAGCGCGCTTGATGGCCCGGTGGAATATCAGACGGCGCGGGAATTTTTCGAACGAGATCGCTGGGCCGCATACGTCGCCGGTGTGTTTCTGGTGCTCATGCGCGAGCGACGTGTGAGCTTCGCTTCCGGCGCGAACATTCTGATCTCGTCGCGAGTGCCACCTGGCAAAGGCGTGAGCTCATCAGCAGCTTTGGAAGTAGCCGCGATGCAGGCAGTCGCGGAAGCTTTCAACATCAGCATAAACGGACGCGACAAAGCACTGCTCTGTCAAAAGGTCGAGAACCTCGTAGTCGGTGCGCCCTGCGGCGTGATGGACCAGATGACGGCGGTGTTCGGCGAGCGCGATCGCCTGCTCCTGTTGCTTTGTCAGCCGGCTGAGCTCAAACGCATGGTCACGTTGCCGCCACAGTTGACGCTCTGGGGAATCGATTCGGGCATACGTCACTCGGTGAGTGGCGCAGATTATGGATCAGTGCGCGCGAGCACGTTTATGGGAGCACGGATTATCGCAGATCTAAAAGCGGATTTTTCCGAGAACGACTACCTGGCGAACATCTCGCCGGCCGAGTTTGAAAAGAAGTATCTTGCCCAACTGCCGGATGCAATCAGGCTACCAACAGCACACCCGGTTTATGAGAATGCACGCGTGCAGCAGTTTGTAGATCTCCTGGATCACACTAAACCTTATGACGAGCTCGGCAAGCTGATGTACGAATCACATCGCAGTTATACGGCATTGGGTCTGAACTCGGCAGGAACCGATCTGCTGGTCGAGCTCGTGCGCAGGGAAGGACCGGACGCAGGCCTGTTTGGCGCGAAGATTACCGGCGGCGGCAGCGGCGGAACAGTTGTAGTGCTGGGGCGTAAGGGATCACAAGCTGCTATAGAACGGGTCGTCACTAGTTACGCAAAGGAGACTGGCCACCACCCCTACATCTTCAACGGCTCCTCATCCGGCAGCCTCGCGTTTGGTCATCTGCGACTTCGGTCGTACTAGTGCTCACCCTACTGGCAAACGATTTCATAGACCGCTCCTAGTGAAACGACCTTTACAAAAAACTTTATCTTAGTGCGTGGCGAAACCTGGTCCAGGTATTCCTTCACGTCAGATGCAATGATTTGCCCTTGGTTCAATTCGACGGCCGATTTGCCTATTCCTCGCGGACATTTCGATCCGTAGGCGATCTTAACGTGAGCGGAGTTCTGTAGATCCTGACGGACTTGTTCAATTGTCGGATTACTGCTGTATTTAAGGCCCAAGTCGGGTTTCGTGGATTCGTTGGTGATTGGCTTCAGAGGTATGTCTTCCAGACCGGAACGTGTTAAAGAAACATTCCGATCGAATGGCTGATAGTTTGCGTGGTCGACGCGTATGCTCACCACACTCGGCGTTCCCTTAACATGAAAATGAAAAACTCCTTCCGAATCGGTGTAAAGAATTTCAGGTACGCTTTGGTCGACTGTTAAAGAAATCTTGGCACCCGGAACCGGCTGGCGCGTGGCTTCATTCAGAACTCGGCCGGTATAGTCTACTGCGGTTGTTTCACTTTTGTGGCTACAGACGTATTGCATATACGCTGCACCTAACACACCAATCAGCGCTATAACAGCAACGATAATCTGTACCCAGCTCGACGATTGTTTGTCGTCGGAGGGAGTTTTTACGATGGGCGAATGTTCTCCGTTTGCGCCGGTTATTAACGTGTTTGTTTGAGCACAAATGCTTCTGATATCTTCGTAATGCTTATCAACCGGCTTGCCAATGTCGCGCAGAATACCCGAAAGGAGTTCCCAGTCCTTACACATTTCCCTCGCAATAGGTGTGAGCTTCTCACGATATTTTTGGCTGATCTCCGGGTCATCGGCCGCGCTAATCTTGTCGTAAGTTTCAAGCCATTGCTTCCACCGCCGTTTCATCGATTCTTCGATCTTACGTACCAGCAATCGCTTGTTCTGATCGACAGTCTGGAAGTCCGAATCTGCGATTTTTTGGACGACCTCCCCCTCTCTTTTCACCACCAACTCATTATGTTCATCAATCTGAGCGGTCATCCGGTCTTCGCCTGGAGACGGCTCAGCTGGCACAACTGCAGAACTGTATTGCTTCGTGAATACTTCGAGGATATTAAATACATTCGCGAGACTGGTGATTACATTTACGGGACCCATTGTCGGAGGACGCTCGCTTTCATGGGAGCTGGGTGGAAGAACACAAAAAGATTATTTTGATCTCCAGGGCGAGTCAAGGCTCGTTAAACTAGCCCTTTCGATTTCTGACCAAGTAATGACAGCACTAAACGTTTCCTTACCGCGAGCCACTGAGCTGCGCGAGTTTTACGCGAATCCGCTCGAGTTTCTGGCACGAGCGCGCGCTGCGCTTGGCGAGGTTGTTGTGATGCGCGAAGACGGACCGCTATTCTCTCGCAGTCTCGATTGCAGCGGAGTCATTGCCGTGTTCGGTGCTGCATATACTGAAGCCGTCTTAACGGACAGCGCTGCCTTTGGTTTGCCAATATCGGCGGCGGAACATCATTTACTGCCACCAAACCTCATCAATCTAAACCGCGGTTTGCATAGCATGCGTGGCCAACAACATGACGAGCACCAACGTCTGCTGTTGCAAGTGTTCAGCAGCCGCAGCCTCGACGCTACACACGAGACGATTGATGCAGGTCTTAAAAGATTTGTGCGAGGCTGGAGTTACGACGATCAGATCCACCTGCTCGACGAAATGAGACGGCTGACGTTGGTGTTGTCCACTTCTTTGCTATTTGATGGCGAATACGAAGACAGTGAAAGCCTTGCGGCGTTGGCCCGCAAGTATTTCCACACGCGTCGCGAGGTGATGTCTGCCGTAAACTCCCCGGACGAAACCTCGAGAACAGAATTGATCGCGCTCGGATCGTCATTAGACAGTGGGCTGCGAAGCTACATCGGGTGGTGCCGCGAGCGCGAAGGAAGTGCGGAAGGCCTGGTCGCGAAACTCGCTAGCCTTAAGACGGGCCGTGAATATTCTTTCTCAGACGACGAAGCGGTTGCTCATACGAATGTCACATTCATGTCGACTAATGAGCCCATCGCAATCGCGCTTACCTGGACCCTCCTAATTCTCTCGCAAATACCTGAGCTCCGCCACGCATTGCGGAACGAGGAGCAGAGTGCCTTACTCAACTCAGTCGTTAATGAGAGTCTTCGTTTGTTTACTCCCAACGCGCTCATGTCGCGCATTACTACGCGTGCCACTCTACTCGGCGATGTTTCCTTGCCGGGACGCTGTGAGGTGGTGTTATGTCCCCTCCTTGCGCACCGGGACGCGACAGTCTTTCCGCAACCCGCGGAGTTTTTGCCGTCACGCTGGCAGTCAACCAAGCCGTCGACGTTTGAGTATTTTCCGTTTGGCGCCGGAGGGCATGCCTGTATCGGTCGCTCGTTGGGAGTCAAGATCATTAAGACGGCGATCGACTTCCTCCTACACCGCTATGAGCTCGTGCTCGCCTTCGATCAGGAGATCGATTGGAGCATAGATATTATTTTCAGTCCGGTGAACGATCCGATCATGACAGTGCGAGCGCCAGCTTATACACACGTCGACGCCGGAACACTACACGGACCAGTTACTGAGTTATTTTCATTTAATAAGTCTTGACAAGCGGTAACGCTGAGCTATGCTACGCAACCAGTGCTCTCGCTCGTTAACCACAGGAGATGAAAAACATGGTGACCTCAAAGAAGCGTGCCTCTAAAAGCAAGAAGAGCTCAACCAAGAAGAGTTCAGCCAAGACGTCTGCAAGAAGCGCGGCTACAAAAGCGACCACTGCTGCCACACAGAAACTTGAATTCACATTAGATCCGGAGAGAGTCGCGGCAATCCAACGCTGCCTTGAAAAAGGGACGCTGCGCGTGACCGTCAGCAGAGCCGATCTAACACGAGGACGTGTTCGCGATCCGTGGCTGTACGACTAGCGTGATTTCTCCGTGCTTCTGTTTCTCTGCGGTTGTGCAAAACACAGAGGCACAGAGACACAGAGTTGCAGGTCAATATGAAATACCTGGACGCCAGCTCCGGCATGACGGCCGTGGGACTTGCCCTCGGTCCGATTGTGCCGGAGTTTATTGCGGAGAATCCGGATTTAGTCGACTACGTCGAGATTCCTTTCGAACAACTGATTCACTCACCTGAAGTCGGAGCTATTCAGGATTCGATTCCCGTGATCCTGCATTGCGCCAGCATGTCAGTCGCCGGTTTCGTGCCTCCGGACGCTGCGACTTTGAAATCGGTAGACAGAGAAGCGAAGCGTACGAAGACACCCTGGATCGGTGAGCATCTCGCATTCATTACTGCCGCTGCGCTGCAGAATGGTTCGTCGCCGACGGCTCTTACGTACACGGTCTGTCCACAACTCAGTGAAGAAACGGTTGAGCAGGTGGCCTGCAATCTTGCGAGGCTTCAGCCACAGTTTGACGTGCCGGTGATTCTCGAAAACTCGCCGCAGTATTTCGACGTGCCGGGCAGTACGATGCCTATGACGGATTTCATTAGCGCCGTCGTCGAGCGTTGTGACGCCGGTTTGCTGCTGGACCTGACTCACTTCCTGATCTCGATGCTCAACACTGGTCCCGATGCGGCAAAGGAGATCGATCGTTTACCGCTCGATCATCTGGTCGAGATTCATCTCTCAGGGCTGAGTGTTCAATCAGGCATAGCCTGGGACGATCATGCTATGCCGGCCAGTGAACCCGTGTTCGATCTGCTTCAGCGTGTTCTGCGACGAGCACGACCACGTGCGGTGACATTGGAATACAACTGGTCGCCGAGTTTTCCGCTCTCCACTCTGAAAAAGCACGTCGAGCGTGTGCATGAAATGGTGAGTAACGCATGACTGCCGGACAGGTTCACGCCGTCATCGCAGCCGGCCTGAAAGAACCGGGCCTGCTTGCGCGGTGGAAACAGGAACCGGAACTGTTACGCCAGTGCGGAGTCGATCCTGATGCAATCGATCTCGAAGCCCTCTGGAAATTTGCAGGGCTGTCGACGAAAGTCCGGCACAACGGCCTGCGCGCAGATCTTCCGCTCACCTTCCGGCTCTTGAACGTCGCAGGCCTCGAAATAGACGTCTTCGGTGCTTATGCAAGTTTTCGTTCCGGGGAGAGCTTTGGTCCAACGACCCAATCCAGAAGCGATGAGCTGCTGTTGTTTCTGGAACAGTGGCTCGATTTTGACAAGCGTGAACACGCGCTTTTGTGGGACTTGATTCGTCACGAGCTGGCGCTGGCACGATTGCGTAAGCTCGAAATAAGTTCAGAGGCGCAAGGTATTGCTCGTTCGTTGGTCCGTGCTTCAAGTGTGCCGCGCGTGCGCGGCGAGATCATCCTGCATGAGATGCGTTCGGATCCGAGGGTAGTTGAAACGCAGCTACAGCAGAAGAATCCGAGGTTGAAACGAGTTCCGCTTGATACATTTAATTTTTGCTACTGGCGGCTGGAGGACGTCTACATTCTTGAATTGGACGCCCTGAGTTTTTACCTCCTTTCAATGATTGATGGAAAGCGAACTGCCGCAGAGTTGAGTTGTCTACTCGGCGGCAAGCGCAAACTCGCAAAAGGGTTCGTGAATTCGTTCGCTGAACTTGCCGCAGTCGGCATTTTATCCGCAGATTAAGAATGAAGTTGGTTTTAGTCGATAACCTGGTAATGCCGGAGGAGGGGTCGCTCGATTTCCTCGATGTTCATCCGCATCTCGGCTTGCTCGCGTTAGCGGCTGTGGCCGAGTCAGCCGGGCACACGGTGCAGATCATCGATCCCAAGCGTCTCATTAAATCAGGAAAGCTCGCGTACGATCCCACGCTTTACGAGTCTGCAGCGCTTCAAGTGTTGGCCCAGGGTCCGGAAGCCGTCGGCTTTACCACGCTCGGCTGTAGCTTTCTGTTTGCTCTGAACGTTGCCGCGCTACTTAAAGCTATTGAGCCGGAATTGCCGATCCTGCTCGGTGGTCCGCACGCGACGATGTTGCACCGCCAGATCCTCGAGCGCTTTCCGCAGTTTGACGTTATCGTCAGGTATGAGGCCGATGAGATTTTCCCTGGCGTGCTCGACAACCTGGAAACGCGAAACTTCAACGGCATTCCAGGCTTGAGTTGGCGAGGCTCGCAGTCGCACCTTCACTTCAATGCGGGCGCACCCAAAGTTCAGGACCTCGATGGATTGCCAATCACGAACTACGACCACTATCCGGTCGCTGAGCTTGATCTCGATTTACTGCGAATCGAAGCCGGCCGTGGCTGTCCGTTCCTCTGTACGTTCTGCTCAACTGCCAGCTTCTTCCAACGCAGCTTCAGATTGAAGTCGGCGGCTCGCCTCGTGACCGAATTGGATCGTCTCCACGAGCGCTATGGGTTTTCCGATTTCAAACTCGATCACGATTTATTTACCGTCAACAAGCGAAAGATCCTCGAGTTTTGCGAGGCCGTTAAAGATCGCAAGTATCGTTGGCGTGCTTCCGCGCGCGTTGACTGTGTTGATGACGAGCTGTTGCACAAGATGGCTGAGGCTGGCTGCGTCGGTCTCTATTTCGGAATCGAAACCGGCTCCGCACGAATGCAACAGATCTCGAAGAAACGTTTGAGTCTGGAACTCGTCGAACCGACGCTGGCTGTCTGTGAGCGACTCGGCATCGATACGACCGCGTCTTTCATTACCGGCTATCACGAAGAGACGGAAGCAGACCTGGCAGACACGTTGGATTTGCTGGGCCGGTGTTTCAGTGCGTCCTGTTTGACGCAGCTTCACATGCTTGCTCCTGAGCCCGGCACTCCGATGTTCGATCAGCTCGGCGACCAACTCGCATATGACGGTTACGCCGGACCATACAACGCGTTCGTCGTAGGTCCGAGCGACGAGCAGTTCGTGCTCGATCACCCAGACATCTTTTCTACTTATCATTACTATCCGGCCGTGTTGCCGCGTGCCTGCTATAAGTTTGCGGTTGAAGCAGTTGATGTGTTGCGGCGCGTGGGACCCGTAATCATGAAGTACTTGCTGCGCGCGTATGACGGTCGACTCAGCAAGCTGATTCTCGAGCTGCGCGATTGGGCATCTACGGAGCTACCTACTGCGCAGATGCTTGAGGATTTTGTGATCGAACGATTTGGGCCACAACATCACCTGAGCTCGCTTTTTCGCTTCGCCCTTTGTGGCGATAAAAGAGATCCACACCATGACTTGCCGGCCAACACCCAGGCAGTTTCATTCGATCCGCAACAGTGTTACCGGCTTGGTTCTCATGTGCACGTGCTGTCTGACTTGCACGATTGCGAGTTTTTGCTCGATCGAATCAAGCAAGACTCTGACGGGCGTCGTTTGCTTGATGAAGCGGAAACCGGTGCACGCGGTACATATCTGGTGAGCATCACAGTGGACACGACCATTGGTTACCGGGTCGATCCCGGTCTTGAAGCCATGCTGGACTTCTTCGCTGAACCACGCAGTTGCACTGAAGTGAGTGATCTTATCTGCGAGATTACTGGCGTGTCTCAGTTGGATGGCAGTTACTTTGCACCGCTTGTTAACGCTGGAATTCTCGTGGCCCACGATCGACTCCCGTCCTAAACTATGAACCGTTGGCAGACGTTCGATCTGGTCGAAGCGTTCCATCTTGCTCAGGCTGTTGCTGCTTTGCATGACTTAGGCATTCTGGCGATGCTGGACCAGCCGGCGACTGCGGAGCGATTGGCTGCAAAACGCAAGCTCGATCCGAATCTGCTGCGTGGAACGCTGGAGTTTGTAGCAGCACGAACGAACCTCGTGCGCAAGTCGTTGCGGGATCGATTTGTAGTTACGCGCAACTACGCTGCTGAGTCGCAGTTCTTTTTGGAACTGTACATCGGTGCGTATGGTGGCAATGCGACAGGACTGAAGAAGCTGCTTGGCGATCCAACGAGTGCGCCAGCTATGGTCGACCGCGCGCACCATGCTCGGGCTTTTGCAGCCGTCGATGGACGTACGCTCGGCGTCCTGCCCGACATCATTCATCAACTGGGATTTCAACAGATGCTTGATATCGGCTGTGGTAACGGCGAACTCCTGCTCGCACTCGCACGCGGGGATAAGAACTTCATTGGCTGGGGGATCGATAGTAATCAGGCGATGTTGGCTGTGGCGCGAGACAGAATTCGCCGCGCCAGTCTCGAAAAACGATTGCGTTTGTTCGCAGGTGATTGCAGAAATCTAAAAACCGCGCTGCCGGCGCGATTGAGAGTGGGCATTCATTCGCTCACTGCCTGTAACGTCGCGAACGAAATGTTTAAGGATGGTCCAGCCGAAGCAATCAAATGGCTGCGGCAGTTGCACCAACTTTTCCCGGGGCGTCCGTTACTGATCCTTGATTACTATGGACGCCTCGGAAAACGGCGGCGTGGTCCGGCAGAACGCAGGACACTTCTGCACGATTACGCACAGCTAATCTCGGGTCAGGGTGTGCCTCCCTCGAGTGCCGTAGAGTGGCGCAGGATTTACTCCGAAGCCGGCTGCCGTTTGGTCCACATCATTGAAGACAAGTCGACCACACGGTTCATTCACATTCTGAGCCTGTAAATTTTTGTGCCGTTTGTGCCTCTTTGCGGCTAAGATTCTTTTATGAACTCCAAAACTATCCTCCTTATATTAACGACCCTGCTGGGCACAGTTTCGTTCGCTCTGGCGCAGAGCAATCAACCTGCCGAGCGGAAGTGGAAGAACGCACAGTTGCTGAATGCGCTGCACGTGTCGTCGATCCCAATACGACGACGAAGTATTTCTTCGACACGCAGACAGGGCTTCTCCTGCGCGAACTGACGACCGTACGAACAATACTGGCGCCTCTGCCTGAGCAGGTGGATTTCGAGGATTACAGAGACGTGGATGGCATCAAGCTGCCCTTCACGATTCCACTTCAGACGCTGCTACATACGACACTGCCGTCCGTCGCTTCACAGAGATCAGGCACGATGTAGCGGTCGACGATAACGTCTTCAAGTTAAATGCTGGACCACAATAATTGAGGGTCTAAGGCGGCGGTGGTATTTTTATTCTCTTTTGATTCTGGAGAGTGATCTCCCAAAGCAGCTTACCTGAAGATAAATCTCTCGCTTTCAATGTCGTCTTGTCTCCCGTATTGTCGACGAGATAATAGACTCGTGAGCCAATCGCGAAAGCCTCGCGCGCATCCGGCTCAAAACGCCAGGAACTTTGATCGCTCAGGGAAGCCGTTGTTTGGTTTGTCGTGTGAGGCGTATTCAGACTTTCGACTTTTCCGGTCTCGAGATCGATATGCACGACACCTGAGGCGTTCTTCGCGTCCCTTTGTTCAATCTGCTCTGGCGGCGGAGCGCCACCCTTGTATCGCGATTGTGCTTGCCAGCGAATAACTACAACGCAGTTATCGTTGAGGGTCACGTCCATTGAAAACTCGTTGTTGTTGGCTGCAGCAATCTCAACCCACGACGGAAAAGGAACGCTCGCGTGATAGAGGAGTTTCCCCTTCTGCTTGGTATCGATGACGCTGATCTGGAATATATTCCTCGATGTACTCTCCACTGATTCCGCTATCAGCCGATTTTTCGCAACGAGCAAAGGTCGCGATGCCTCATCGCTGCTCCATAGAGTTTTTCCGGTGAGAAGATCGAGCGCTGCAATACCGCCGGCGCCGTTCGCAACATAGCCAACCTTGCCATCCGGATCTGACACTCCGTTTGGAAAAGGAATTGGTTTCGCCGCCGTACACTTGTCGGGCGCTGCAAACGCGCAAGATGAGAATAGAGCGAGGCAGGAAATCAGGCTTAGTGCTAATCGGTAATTGCGCATACAACCAGACCCATCTCCACGATGAACAGTCACGATCATAGAGTTGCCTAAATCCCACATACAAACGTTGCTTCGTTAGCGCGCTCTTTGCTCCGGAGGAGCAACATGTGTATAGCCTCAGGTCATCCCTCATTGTCCGCTCCGTAGGAGCGGCATGTAAATCATAGGGCACATTGCGCTCCGCTGGAGCGCGGAATCATTACAAGTCTTAAACTATAACCATAGTGCTCCTATCGGAGCACAAACCGTATGGTCACGAAGTTTTTTTATTGACTTGATTTCTGAATGCGTGGTATTAGTTCGCGCCACGAATTAAATCGCGGACAACTGGACAAATAAGAAACATCGGGCGAAGCTGCCGTGCAGTTACGAAAGGCTTCCACCTGTGCGAAGAATCGATCTGTCTAACTTTCAGGTCGCGACGAGCGAAACCGCGCGCGATATCAACCGGCGTATCGTTCTCAATCTGATCCGGACGCACCAGCCGATCTCTCGAGCCGACCTGGCCCGCCATTCAGGCTTGCAACGCAGCACTGTGTCCGTAATTGCCGAGCAGTTAATCAAGGAGCGATGGATTACTGAAGGTGCAAACGGCCATACACCGAGAGGCCGCCGGCCGCGATTCCTGCACCTGAACAAAGAGCGCGTGGGCATCATCGGCGTAAATATCCGTCCCGTTACCACCACCCTTGCACTCGCCGATCTTGATGCGAACTTTCTCGCCCAGGATTCATTGGCCACGCCACAAGATCCGAAGCAGTTTTTGGCAGAGCTGGTCCCACGCGTTCGAAAGCTCATGGACACGCGACCGGAGCTGACCTTCGAAGGCATCGGCGTGAGCCTGCCCGGTCGCGTTGATTTGACGACCAAGCAATTGGTCTTCGCTCCCAACCTCGGCTGGCGAGACTTCGATCTGAAAACGCCACTGGAAAAAGCCACTCGCCTGCCGGTCGAGCTCGAAAATGCTGCAAATTCCTGTGCACTTTCAGAGATTTGTTTTGGCCGTCGTGCGGAGGGCCTGCGCAATCTGGTGATTGTCACAGTGTCGGAAGGCATCGGCTGCGGCCTGATACTTAATCATCAACTCGTCCAGGGATCGACCGGAACTGCCGGCGAATTCGGCCACGCGGCGCTCGTGCCGGAAGGGCTCGAATGCGGCTGCGGCAACCGCGGGTGTTGGGAGATGTATGCCTCCAACTCGGCGGCCGTCCGTTACTACTCGCAAGCGGGTGCGACCGGCCGGGGCCGCCGTTCCGCACCAGTCGATAAGACGATCAGTTTCGATCATCTCTTACGGCTGGCCGAGCAGGGCGACGGCAAAGCAGTCGACGCTTTGCAGCAGATGGCGAAGTATCTTGGATTGGGAATCGCGCCGCTCGTGTCGGGCCTCGCGCCTGACATGATCGTCATCGTTGGCGAAGTGACTCGCGCCTGGCCGACGGTCGGACCCATCATCAAGGACACGGTACGCCGGCACTCCTTTACGCGTGCGGAAACGCAGATCGTGCCGAGCGATCCGATAACACAGCCACGCTTACGCGGCACGATCGCCCTCGTTTTACTGAAACACTTCGGCGCCCCGGCTATAGCCTAAGCGTTTTCTCTTTGCCTATTTTGTTGTGCCCTCGAACTAATTGGCCTTGATGGCTCCAGCTCGACGGCGCGCTTGTAAACATCACGAAACGTCAAACCCGAAGAGGAGGAGAGAGTCATGTTTACCTTCACAGCGTTTCCAAAGCGAACCAAATGCAACGTTCACCTGACTCCATGTTACCTGGCGCTGCTGGTTTTGTTAGTTCTGTTTGTGTCCGCTGCGACGCGGGCCCAAGTGCTTTATGGCTCTCTCGTCGGAAACGTTACCGATCCGAACGGAGCTGCCGTTGCGGGCGCGAAGGTCGAGCTCACGAACCGCGCCACTGGCGACGTTACCGCAGCTATCACAGACGATCGTGGCGCTTATTCGCTTCCCGACCTGCAAGCCGGCGTTTACAAAGTGACGATCTCCCGATCGTCGTTTAAAACGACCGTCAAGGAAGACGTTCGCATTGAAGCGAATAAGACTTTTCGTTTCGATGCACAATTAGAAGTCGGTGGATTGGAAGAGACGGTGCTCATCACGGCCGGTCAGGAAGCGATGCTCCAGACCGATCGTGCTGACGTGAACGTCACGCAGTCGGCGCGGGAGATCAACAACCTGCCGCTCTTCGGCAGTGTGGGTCGAAACTATCAAAGCATATTGCTGCTGATTCCCGGCACTTCGAGAAGCCAGGGATTCGTCGGCAACGGCAGTGGCGAGGAGAATTCGGCGGCCGGTAACCCGCAGCGATCCATTTCTTACAACGTTAACGGCGTGTCACGCTTGCAGAACAACACGCGTATCGACGGCGCCAGCGTCATCTATCCCTGGTTGCCGACGAACACGGTCTATGTGCCGCCGGCGGAATCAATTCAGGAGGTAAACGTCGTCACAAACGCGTTCGACGCCGAACAGGGACTCGCGGGCGGGGCAGCGATCAACGTCAGTATTAAAACTGGCGGTAACGACTTTCACGGCGCCGGGTGGGGTTACGATACGAACAGCCGGTTCCAATCGCGCCGGTTCTTTCAACCTACGAACCAGGCAAAGATTCCGAAGAACATCCTGGCGCAGTTTGGCTATGCCTTCAGTGGTCCAATCACTCTGCCGCGTTTCGGCGAAGGGGGACCGTCGGTCTGGAGCGGCAAGAACAAGCTTTTCTTTTTCACCGATCTCGAGCGGACGACACAGCGGAATGCAGCGGGCGCTGCGGCGAGTGTGGCGCCGGCGAGTCTGCGTCCTGACGCTAACGGCAATGTGAACTTCACCGGCACTGGCATCACAGTCTATGACCCGGCTTCAAACGCGAACCCGGCGCTGCGCACGCCGTTTCCAAATAACACGATTCCTGCAAACCGGATCGACCTCGCGGCAGTCGAGATCATGAAGCGCCTGCCATTGCCGAACCAGCCCGGCTTCACAAACAACTTCGCTACTGCCGGTGTCGGCGAGTTTAACCGCACGAATATAGACACCAAGATCAATTACGACGGTGGCAAGCTAACCTTGTTTGGCCGTTACAGCCGCTCGCCGACCCTGATCGTTGACCCGCCGATATTCGGAGAGGTTAGTGGTCCTGCCTTGAATGGCGGTCAACTCGGGACCGCTCCCGGATTGATCAATGTGTTTGGTATCGGCGGCACTTACACCTTCAACCCGTCGGTGGTTCTGGACGCAAACATCGGCTATACACGCCAGCGACTCGGCGCGGAAGGTTTCGATATCAACTCCAACTTCGGGCTCGACGTTTTGCACATCCCCGGCACCAATGGTCCCGATCATTTGCAAGGCGGTGTGCCCGCGTTCCAGATCAATGGCGGCTGGACCAATATCGGAAACGACAACACTGGCAATCCCTTTCTGTTCCGCGATAACCAGTACGTGGGCGCAGCGAATCTCTCGTGGCTCAAAGGAACTCACTCGTTCAGGTTCGGCGCCGACTATCTCAACCCGCAGCTCAATCACTTCCAGCCGCAGGGCGGGACGTTCCAGACAGTGCGCGGAACGTTTGGCTTCAGCGGCAACGCGACGAGACTACAAGGCAATGCAGGCAGCATCGCGGAAAGCCAGCTATTCCATAGTTGGGCTGACTTCCTGCTGGGACTGCCAACGCAAGCAGGCAAGGTGGACCAGCTTCGTAATCCAAACTCCGTCTGGTGGAAGCAGTATGCACTTTACGCGCGCGATCACTGGCAGATCGGTCGCAAGGTCACTCTCACTTACGGTTTGCGCTGGGAGTTTTTTGGTGTCCCGCGGAAAGATCACACGGGCATCAACCTGTTCGATCCGGACACGGGGAAGGTCTTCACCGGCGGCTTGAGCGGAGTGCCATTCAACAGTGGCGCCGAGTCGGGCACGGGCCAGTTCCTGCCGCGCGTCGGAATCGCTTTTCGCTGGAATGACAAGACCGTGCTTCGCGGCGGCTATGGCCAGTCCGCAGATCCGAGGCCGTTCCAGGATGTGAGAAATGCTTTTCCGATCGCGAATATCTGGTCGATGGCGACCGCAACTTTCAACGGCACGACCAACGCGTTCATTCCCGTGACGACTCTTCGCCTCGGGCTGATTAACACCAGCACTCCACCCGATCTCACGCAGGGCGTGCTTCCGCTACCGGCAAATACGGGCACAACAACTTTCCCGAAAGATCCGAGGCGCAAGGAAATTCACTCGTTCAACTTCTTCATCGAGCGGGAGCTCCCGTGGCGTTTTGTGGGTCAGGTCGGCTATGTTGGCACGCGCGCTGTCGATCAGATGGGCTTCATTAATATCAATGCAGGCCCGCCGGGAACTGGCACCGCCGGTCGTCCGCTCTTCGTCAAGTTTGGGTTGCAGGCGGATATAAACTCCATCCAACCCTACGGGACTACAACTTACGATGGCCTGCAAGCGTTGTTCACGCGTCGCTGGGCCAGTTCAGTATTTGGGACGGCCTACACGTGGTCCAAAGCCATTAATTATGCCGACAACGATGGCGGTCCCAGAATTCAGTATCTGCCGGAGAAGCAGCGAAACCGTGGACCAGCCAGCTATGATCGCACGCACAACTTGCAGATGTATGGTGTGTATGACCTGCCTTTCGGAAAGGGCCAGCGGCTCGTTCGTGAAGGCTGGTCGAGTGCGGTGTTGGGTGGCTTTCAGGTGAGTGGCGTGATGAGTCTCATGAGTGGGCTGCCGTTCTATGTCATTCAGAACAGTGCACCGAATTTGCTTGCGGGCGGGAGCGCTCAGGTGCCGAATCAACTCAACTCGACAATCCGAATTCTGGATGGAATCGGAACGACGACGCAGCGCGGCTCGAGTGCTGGACCATGGTTCGACAATACGGTGCTGGGAGTAAACTGCACGTCGAATTGCGTCTGGGCGCCGGAGACTGGAGCGCGCTTTGGATCTGCGGGGCGGAATAACCTGCGTGGTCCGGGTTTCTTTGAGACTGACTTGAGCATCTATCGCACGTTCACCTTCTCCGAGAGCGTTAAGTTGCAATTCCGGGCGGAGGCGCTCAACGCGACGAACCACGCGAACTTTGCCAATCCGCAGGCTGACATCAATAATGCCACCTTTGGTTTTATCACTGGAACGACTGGGCCCAACCAGTCGCGCCAGTGGCGCTTCGGAATGCGTCTTAGTTTCTGAGTTGCATGCGCCTTTTTCTTATTTGCGTAATCTTCGTAATCTGCGGACCGGCGTATGGCCAAACTACGTCTGCTCGCTGGATTGATTACGCACCGGTCGATTACGACATCCTTCCCAATGTTACTTATGGGAAGGCGAGTAATCTTGAATTAAAACTCGATCTATATCTTCCCAAGAACAGAACGCGGCCAGTGCCGACGTTGATTCTCTTTCATGGCGGTGGGTGGGTTGACGGTCAGAAGGAACGGAACGTGCTGTACCTGCTGCCATACCTGGAGCTGGGTTGGGCTGCGATCAATGTCGAGTATCGCCTGGCGCGCCAGGCACCGGCGCCGGCGGCAGTTGAGGATTGTCGTTGTGCACTGCGTTGGCTTACGTACCACGCTCGTGATTACTCGCTCGATCCGTCGCGCTTTGTCTTGACCGGAACATCGGCAGGTGGACACCTGGCTTTAATCACGGGCATGTTGCCCGCTAATAGTGTTTTCGATCGACAGTGTCCGATTGAGGGAAATGATCGCTGGAATTCAGCAACTGTTCCGGAGCCGAAAGTGGCAGCGATCGTTAACTGGTTTGGGATCGGCGACGTAGCGGATCTGCTTGATGGTCCAAACGCGAGAAACTATGCGCGCGAGTGGTTTGGCAGCATGAGTAATGCAGAGCAGCTCGCGAAGCAACTCTCGCCCGTTAACTACGTCCGCGCAGGTTTGCCTCCTATCATTACGATTCACGGCGAGAACGATGACGTAGCGCCTTACAATCACGCAGTTCGACTTCACACCGCGTTGGATAAAGCCGGCGTTCCGAATCGACTCGTGACGATTAAGGGGCGTAAGCACGGCGGGTTCAGCCGCGAAGAGATGGTGCAGAGCTACGCGGCGATTCGAGAGTTCCTTCGCAAGCAGGGTCTACTGTGAGCCACAAAGAGGCACATAAGGCACAAAAAGGATTTCTACGTGGGATGAGCTTTTTGGTGCTTTTTGTGCTTTTTTGTGGCTACGTTAAGGCCGATGATGGATATCGTTTGTGGTTGCGGTACGACCGGCTTCCGGGGCCAATGTTGGAGAGCTATCGACAGCGCGTTACGTCAATAGCAGTTCAGGGCACGTCGGCAACATTCGATGTTATTCGCGCGGAACTCAGTCACGGATGTGCTGGATTGCTTGGCACGCCGGTCAAAGTTGAAGACCGCGGCGACGCTTCGGTTGTAGTCGGTCTGCCTCAAACATCACCGCTGATTCGCAAACTGCAATGGGAAACGGCACTGGAAAAACTTGGTCCCGAAGGCTTTCGCATTCACACAATCAGAGAGGCCAATCGAGACGTCATCATAATTGCGTCGACATCCGACATCGGAACTCTCTACGGTGCGTTCCATTTTTTACGTCTGCTGCAAACTGAACAGCCAATCGATCATTTGCAAATCGATCAAAGCCCGGCGTTGAAGTTGCGCCTGCTCAATCACTGGGACAATCTCGATGGCACGATTGAACGTGGGTATGCCGGAAGATCACTTTGGGATTGGAACGAGCTGCCCGGCCATGTGGATCCACGCCTGCGTGATTACGCCCGTGCCAATGCTTCGATCGGCATCAACGGTTCGGTGCTCAATAACGTCAACGCCAGTGCTGAGTTCCTGACGGGGAAGTACCTTGCCAAGGTTGCGGCGATTGCGAACCTCTTTCGTCCTTATGGAATTCGCGTCTACCTCTCGGCGCGATTCTCGGCGCCGATGGAGTTAGGCAAGTTGCCGACTGCCGATCCGCTCGACCCGTCCGTGAAAGACTGGTGGCAGCAGAAGGCGAATGAGATCTACAAATCGATTCCGGACTTTGGCGGTTTTCTCGTTAAAGCAAACAGCGAAGGCCAGCCTGGTCCACGGACATACAATCGCACTCACGTCGATGGTGCCAATATGCTGGCGGCCGCACTGGCGCCACATCACGGCATCGTGATCTGGCGCGCGTTTGTCTATGACATGAAACCCGGTTACGACCGTGCCGGGGCGGCTTACGAGAATCTCCATCCTTTCGACGGGAAGTTCGCGTCAAACGTGCTGCTCCAGGTGAAGAATGGACCAATAGATTTCCAGCCGCGCGAGCCGTTTCATCCACTCTTTGGCGGCATGCCCCGCACGCAGTTAATGCCGGAGTTGCAGATCACTCAGGAGTATCTTGGCTTCTCGAATCATTTTGTTTTTCTGGGGACGATGTGGCGTGAGTTTCTCGACTCAGACACGTACGCGCGTGGGCGTGGCTCAACAGTAACGAGAGTGATCGATGGATCGCTTTATCATCAGCGTTTGACCGGAATGGCAGGAGTTGCGAATACAGGTTCAGCTACGAACTGGACCGGTCATGATCTCTTGCAGGCAAACTGGTACGCCTTCGGCCGGCTGGCTTGGAATCCGCATGTGTCATCGCAGCAGATTGCGATGGAATGGACGAGGATGACGCTCACACACGACACCGCTGCTGTTACGATGATCGTGCGACTGATGCTCGAATCACACGAGGCTGTTGTCAATTACATGACGCCGCTTGGGCTGCATCATCTGTTCTGGGGCGGACATCATTACGGACCGGCGCCGTGGTGGGACACAGAGAAACGTGAGGATTGGAACCCCGTCTATTATCACAAGGCGGATGCATTCGGGATCGGATTCGATCGGACGAAGACTGGCAGCAACACAGTCAGTCAATATCATCTGCCTGTGCAGCAGCAGTTCTCCGATGTTCAGCGCTGTCCGGAGAAGTTTCTGCTTTGGTTTCATCACGTTTCCTGGGATCACAAGATGAAGTCTGGAAGCACGCTTTGGGACGAAATGGCGTTGCATTATCAGGCCGGCGTCGATTGGGTGAGAGCGACTCGAGCTACGTGGGCCGCGCTTGCTGACAAGATCGATCCAGAGAGACACGCCGCGATTTCGAAGAAGCTCGCGATACAGGAGCGTGATGCTGTTTGGTGGCGTGATGCGTGTTTGCTCTACTTTCAGACGTTTTCGAAGCAATCGCTGCCTGCAGGGGTCGAGCCACCGGCGAAGACACTTTCGGAATACAAGGCGAAGGCGTTGGAGTGGTGAGGGTTTTTAGCCACGGATTTCACGAATGAAGATCACGGATTTGCGCGCCACGACTGTCACCGTTCCACTCGAGGCGCCGTTGCGTCACGCGAATGGTTGTCACTGGGGACGCTTCGTGAGGACGATTGTCGAAGTGGAAACTGATGAAGGACTCGTCGGGCTTGGTGAGATGGGTGGTGGGGGCGAGTCGGCGGAAGCAGCCATTAAGGCACTCAAGAGTTATTTAATCGGCTACGATCCGGCCCGACTCGAAGAACTGAGGTTTCTGATTGCCAACCCGACAGCATCGCTCTACAACAATCGCACGCAGATGCTGGCCGCAATTGAGTTTGCGTGTCTGGATATTCTGGGACAGAAGTGGGGCGTGCCCGTTTCCGAAATACTCGGCGGACGGTTGCGTGACCGCGTGCCGTTCGCGTCTTACTTGTTCTTTTGTTACGCGAACGAGCAGAGTGAAGCGGGTGAAGTGCGAACGGTGGAGCAGTTCATTGATTCGGCAAGAAGATTGAAGCAGCTTCATGGCTTCACCTCACACAAGTTGAAGGGAGGAGTATTCCCGCCCGAATATGAACTCGAATGCTATCGTGCGCTGGCGACAGTACTCGATGGCGATCGTTTCCGTTTCGATCCGAACGGCGTATGGTCAACTGAGACAGCAATCTGGTTTGGGCAGCAGATTGAAAACATTCGCAACGACTATCTCGAAGACCCAGTGTTTGGTATGAATGGAATGCGGCGTGTGCGTGAGAAGGTTCGCATGCCGCTAGCGACGAACACTGTCGTGGTTAATTTCGAACAACTGGCCGCTAACATTCTGAATACGGCGGTCGACGTAGTGTTGCTCGATACCACGTTCTGGGGTGGCATCCGCGCCTGTGTGAAAGCAGCCGGAATTTGTGAGACATTTCAACTCGGTGTTGCCGTGCATTCGTCGGGCGAGCTTGGAATTCAGCTTGCGACGATGTTGCATCTCGGCGCGGCAATTCCGAACCTGTCATTTGCGGCCGATGCTCATTATCATCATTTGACTGATGACATCATTCAGGGCGGCAAGTTGAAATATGAAAACGGCGCTATTGCTGTGCCCACTGCACCCGGTCTCGGTGTTAAGCTGGATCGCGATAAGGTCGCTGAGTACCGGGAGATGTTTCTGCGGCTTGGTTCCTATCCCTACGATCAGGATCCGCTGAGGCCCGGTTGGACGCCGACGATACCAAACAATCGCTGGGCCGATCCGCTGGATGCGCGCGTGCCGAAGATGAACTTATGGTGACATCGATCGAGAGTCAGTTACTTGCACGTACGACCGAACTGCGTGCGCAAGTGGAATCGATTGTGAACTCGACGCCGGTTGTCGATGTTCACACGCATCTGTTTCCGCCTCAGTTTGCGGAACTGTCTCTGTGGGGAATTGATGAGCTACTGACCTATCATTACCTGATTGCCGAAACGTTTCGCTCGGCGAGAATTCCGTACGATCAGTTTTGGCAGATGTCTAAGACGGACCAGGCTGACCTCGTCTGGAAGACGTTATTCGTAGACAACACACCGACATCTGAAGCAGCGCAGGGAATCATTTCAGTGCTGGATGCGTTTGGTCTCGACACGCGCGCCGGCGACCTCAGGGACGCGCGCGCGTTCTTTAACTCGCAGAGATTGGCTGAGCACGTCGATCGAGTGTTCGACATTGCGCGAGTGACCAGTGTAGTGATGACAAACGATCCGCTGGATGAAAAAGAACGCCAGATCTGGCAAAGCGGCTTTACACCGGATCCTCATTTCCAATCATCGTTAAGGTTAGACAGGCTGCTCAATGACTGGTCCAGGGGCGCAGCCGCGCTCTCACGCTACGGTGTTTCAGTGCATCCCGATCTCGATGCGGCGACTATCTCAAACCTTCGTCTGTTCCTGGAACAGTGGATTCAACGTGTGAACGCAGTTTATCTCGCTTTGTCTTTACCTGCTGATTTCAAGTTTCCGAGTGATGATGTCCGCGACCGCCTGCTGCGTGAAGTGGTGCTGCCGGTTGCAAAAGAGCAAGGTCTCCCACTGACGTTGATGGTTGGCGTACGTCGGCGCGTCAATCCGCAACTGCGAGAGGCTGGCGATGGCATGGGACGAGCCGACGTCACCGCGATTGAAAGAATGTGTGCCCAGTATCCGGAGGTGAAATTCTTAGTGACGTTTCTCGCGCGCGAGAACCAGCATGAATTGTGTGTGGCGGCGCGGAAGTTTAGCAACCTGACGCCATTTGGCTGCTGGTGGTTTCTAAACAATCCTTCGATGGTGTCGGAGATCACGCGGGAAAGGTTCGAGTTGCTGGGCCAGAGCTTCATCCCGCAACATTCTGACGCGCGTGTGCTCGAACAGTTGATCTACAAATGGAAACACGCGCGGCGGCAAATTGCGGATGTGCTCGGCGACTCATACGAGCAGCTGTTGCGTAACGGGCGCGCAGTGACACGTGAGGAGATCTCGCGCGACGTTAATCGTCTACTCGCTGGAAATTTTAATGAGTTGGTTAGACAGGATTAACAGGATTTTTCAAAATAGACAAGATTATCCTGTTCATCCTGAAATCATCTTGTACATCCTGTCTAAAAAATTTACTCAAAGAGGACGCCTGCTTGAATAAAACGCGAGCCATTGGACTCAGTATTAGCTTCACGTTCATCATCTGTATATTAGCTTTGCCCGTTGCCCACATGAGCTCTCAACAAGTTCCGGATTACAAAAATCCCCGCCTGCCGGTGGATCGCCGCGTTGCCGATCTGCTTTCGCGAATGACGCTCGAAGAAAAAGTCGCCCAGTTGACTTGTCTCTGGGGCAACCGCCCGCAGGTCAACCCGCAAACAGACTTTGCGACTGACCGCGGCGATTTCTCTCCTGCCAAAGCCGCTGAGGTGATGAAATACGGCATCGGCCAGATAGCGCGCCAAAGAGAACGGAAAGATCCGCACGAGGGAGCAAAGTTTGCGAACGACGTTCAGAAATGGCTGCTCGAAAACACTCGACTCGGCATTCCCGCGATTCTTCATGACGAGATACTTCACGGACACATGGCGAAGGGCAGCACCAGTTTTCCGCAACCAATCGCGCTTGCGACCATGTGGGATCCGGAGTTCATCACCAAAGTCTTCACTGCGGGCGCGCTCGAAACACGCGCTCGCGGAAGCCAGCAGGTGCTGGGACCAAATTTAGATCTCGCTCGCGATCCGCGCTGGGGCCGCACTGAAGAAACTTACGGCGAAGATCCATACTTCACTTCGCGCATGGCCGTGGCAATCGTGAAAGCACTACAGGGACCGGGACCGGGCATCGACGAAAATCACGTTATCGCCACTGCAAAACATTTTGCCGCTCACGGTCAGCCTGAAAGTGGCACCAACATCGGGCCCGTCAACTTTTCAGAGCGTGCACTGCGTGAATACTACTTGCCCAGCTTCAAAGCGGCCGTGACTGAGGCGGGCATCATGAGCGTGATGCCTTCGTATAACGAAATCGACGGCGTGCCATCACACGCAAACAAGTGGTTGCTGCAAAAGCTGCTGCGCGACGAGTGGGGATTCAAGGGACACGTGGTTTCTGACTACTACGCGATTCCGCAGATGGTGGATCTGCATCACATCGCTGCCGACAAGTCAGCCGCGGCGAAGCTTGCGATTCAAGCCGGTGTCGATACCGAGCTTCCGGATCCCGACGCCTATCCCGACCTCATACGGCTCGTGAAAGAAGGTCAGGTTTCAGAGGCGACTATCGATCAGGCGGTTGCGCGAAACCTGCGCGCCAAGTTTCTGCTCGGACTGTTTGAGAACCCTTACGTGGATGTTGAGCGCGCAGTGCGCGTCACGAATTCACCGGAGCACAGGGCGCTGGCGGCTGAAGCCGCGCGCAGATCTATTACGCTCCTGAAAAACGAAAACAACTTGTTGCCGTTGAATCTGAGTTCGATGAAATCGATCGCTGTGATTGGTCCCAATGCGGCGCAGGTCCATCTCGGTGGCTACAGCGACGAGCCTGGACGTGGCGTCAGCGTGCTTCAGGGAATAAAAGAAAAGGTGGGAGATGGCATCAAAGTCAGCTATGCCGAGGGCTCCAAGATAACCAAAGAGGGTGGTGTTTGGTTTGCGGATACGGCTCATCTTAGTGATCCGGCAGAGGACCAGAAGTTGATCGCCGAAGCTGTCGCAGTCGCAAAAACTGCGGACGTTGCCCTGCTCGTGCTCGGCGGGAACGAGGACACGAACAAGGAGGGTTGGGCTGACACTCATCTGGGTGACCGCGATAGTCTTGACCTCGTGGGCCGGCAGAATGATCTCGTCAAAGCAGTTCTCGAGACAGGTAAACCAACCGTCGTCTTACTCATCAACAGCGGCCCATTGTCGATCAACTACATCGCCGAAAATGTGCCCGCAATACTTGAAGGCTTCTATCTCGGACAGGAAACGGGTGTGGGAGTCGCGGATGTTCTCTTCGGCGACTACAATCCCGCCGGCAAACTCACGATCAGCTTTCCGCGATCGGTGGGCCAGTTGCCACTCTTCTACAATCGCAAGCCGTCGGCGCGTCGTGGTTACCTGTTCGCGAACAAGGAACCGTTGTTTCCGTTCGGCTTTGGTTTGAGCTATACCACGTTTGCTTATTCTGATCTGAAGGTTAACCCGGCGCGGATTGGGCCGGGCGAGAATGCGAGGGTCAGCGTTACGGTCACGAACACCGGGAAACGAGCGGGCGACGAGATAGTGCAGCTCTACATTCGCGATCTGGTGAGTTCAGTCACGCGGCCGATCATGGAGCTCAAAGACTTCAAGCGCATCTCGCTCGCACCCGGCGAAAGCAAAAGTGTCGAGTTTGTGATCACGCCTGATAAGCTTTCATTTCTCGATCTCAATATGAAGAGCGTGGTCGAGCCGGGCTGGTTCGACATTATGGTCGGAACGAGTTCAGTAAAGTATGAGACTGTCAAACTCGAAGTGGTGGCGAAGTAGTTATTCTCCGTGCTATCTCTGTGTTCTCTGTGTCTCTGTGGTGGTGTTACTAGCAAACGGTCAACCACAGAGACACAGAGAACACAGAGATAGCACAGAGACGAAACGGGCGTTGAAAGATGTCTTCAAGGCCGACTTTAAAATCGGCGCCGCACTTAACAAAGGTCAGATCTTTGAGAGCGACATGAGGGGCGCGGAGATTGTAAAGACGCATTTCAACACCATCACTCCGGAGAACGTTTTGAAGTGGGCGCTGGTTCACCCGCAGCCGGGCAAGTACGACTTCACTGCTTCGGATCGCTTTGTCGAGTTTGGTGAAAAGCACGGCATGTTTGTCGTCGGCCACACGCTTGTCTGGCACAACCAGACTCCGCGTTGGGTGTTTCAGGACGACAAGGGAAACGCTGTCGATCGTGAGACTTTATTGAACCGTTTGAGAGAACACATCTTCACCGTCGTTGGCCGTTACAAGGGAAGGATAAAAGGCTGGGACGTAGTCAACGAAGCGTTGAATCAGGATGGCACGATGCGGCAGTCGCCGTGGATGAAAATCATTGGCGAAGACTACCTGGCCAAAGCTTTTCAGTTTGCGCGTGAAGCCGATCCGAGTGCTGAGCTCTATTACAACGATTACGATCTCGAACTGCCGGCAAAACGAAAGGGCGCCGTTGAGCTCATGAAGAAGCTGAAGGCCGGCGGCGTTCCGATCGAAGCAATTGGTTTGCAAAACCATGATTTGCTCGATTGGCCCTCAACAGCCGACGAAGACGCGACCATCGACGCGTTCGCAAAGCTCGGTCTGAAAGTAAACATCACCGAGCTTGACGTCGACGTCTTGCCGCGAACAACCAAGCCCGGCGCAGATTATGCGGTTGATATCACACCGACGCCGCAGTTAAATCCTTACACGCAGAGTCTGCCCGATTCAGTGCAATCTGCATTGGCCCGGCGTTATGCTGAGCTGTTTCGGATTTACCTGAAGCATCGTGACGCCATAGATCGCGTGACTTTCTGGGGAGTTGCCGACGGCGATTCGTGGCTGAACAATTGGCCCATAAAAGGCCGAACAAATTATCCGTTGCTGTTTGATCGATCGGGCCAACCCAAAATGGCCTTCTACGAATTGGTCGAGGCTGCGGCGTTGACAGGGGGAAGAGATGGCAAGCGATAACTACAAACCGAAACCGGAACACAAATTCACTTTTGGTCTATGGACCGTCGGCAATCGCGGACGCGATCCGTTTGGCGATGCCACCCGCGCCACCCTCAGCCCGGTCACGATGGTTAAGCGTTTGAGTGAGCTAGGTGCTTACGGTGTGAATCTGCACGATAACGACCTCGTGCCGATAGACGCGAGCGCCTCTGATCGAGATCGTATCGTACGCGAGTTCAGGCAGGCGCTCGAGGATTGCGGCATGAAGGTGCCGATGGCGACTACGAATCTGTTTTACGATCCGGTTTTCAAAGATGGCGCGTTTACCTCGAGCGATCCGGCAGTGCGTCTGTATGCATTGCAGAAGACGATGCGATCAATGGATCTCGGCGCCGAGCTCGGCGCGCATATCTACGTTTTCTGGGGCGGCCGCGAAGGCGCCGAAGTGGATGCCGCGAAAGATCCGCGCGAAGCGCTGAAGTGGAATCGCGAGGCTCTCAACTTTCTCTGTGAATACTCTATCGACCAGGGGTACGACTACCGCTTTGCGCTCGAGGCGAAACCGAATGAGCCGCGTGGCGACATTTACCTGCCGACGACCGGCGCGATGCTTGGTTTCATCGCTACGCTCGATCACGCGGACATGGTTGGTGTTAATCCTGAAGTTGGCCATGAGCAAATGTCGGGGCTCAACTTCTATCACGTAGTGGCCCAGGCGATTGAAGCTGGCAAACTCTTTCATATCGATCTCAACGATCAGAAAGGCCCGCGCTTCGATCAGGATCTGCGCTTCGGGTCCGAGTCGATCAAAAATCTATTTTTCTTAGTCAGGCTGCTGGAAAGTTCTTACGACGGCCCGCGTCACTTCGATGCGCATTCTTATCGCAGTGAGAACGAAGAAGGTGTGTGGGAGTTTGCGGTTGGATGCATGCGAAATTATTTGATCCTGAAGGAGAAGGGCCGGCAGTTTGATGAGGACAAGGAGATTCAGGCGCTACTGGCTCAAATTCGCAACGGCTCGAACGGACACGTCGAGCCGCTTGGCCAGTACAGCCGCGAGAGGGCGCAACGGCTGAAGGATCTCTCACTGGATCGCGCCGAGTTAACACGGAAGGCTTTGCCGTACGAACGATTGGACCAGTTGACGGTTGATATTCTGCTGGGTGTTCGGCAATGACAGAGAGTTAGTTAGACAGGATTTACAAGATTTTCATGATGAACCAGATAAAATCCCGCAAATCCTGTAAATCTTGGAAATCCTGTCTACTAATACTGCTCGGCTTCGCGCTGCTCGTAGTAATCTCAACGGCGCACACACAATCTTCCCCGCCTCCTTACAAGAATCCCAACCTTCCCATTCAAGCTCGCGTCGACGATCTCGTCTCGCGCATGACGCTCGAAGAAAAAGTCGCGCAGATGATGAACGCAACCCCAGCGATCGAGCGTTTCGGCATTCCCAAATACGACTACTGGAATGAAGCTCTGCATGGCGTGGCCCGCGCCGGTAACGCGACAGTGTTCCCACAGGCGATCGGCCTGGCCGCAACTTGGGACACGAAACTGATGTACGACGTTGCCGACGTGACCTCGACCGAGGCACGCGCGAAGCATCATGAAGCGGAGCGTAATAATCAACGCGGCCGTTACGACGGGCTGACGTTCTGGAGTCCAAACATCAACATCTTTCGCGATCCGCGTTGGGGACGCGGGCAGGAGACGTACGGTGAAGATCCTTACCTGACGGCAAGTCTTGGTGTTCAATTCGTTCGTGGACTACAAGGCAGCGATCCGCGTTATTTCAAAGTCATCGCCACACCGAAACACTACGCCGTGCACAGTGGTCCGGAGCCTGAGCGTCATGGCTTCGACGCGAAAGCTTACGAGCGCGATCTGCGAGAGACGTACCTGCCGGCGTTCCGCGCCACGATTGTCGACGGTAAAGCTTATTCAGTCATGTGTGCTTACAACCGGACGAACGAGGAGCCGTGTTGCGCCAACAAGCGATTGATGACAGACATTCTGCGTGGTGAGTGGGGGTTCGACGGCTACGTAGTCTCTGACTGCGGCGCCATTCAGGACATTTGGAAAGGGCACAAGTTTGCTAACAACGAAACTGAAGCTTCAGTGCTTGCCGTTCGCGCGGGAACTGATCTGACGTGTGGCAGCGAGTATGCAACACTCGTCGATGCCGTCAAACAAGGATTGATTAGTGAGAAAGAGATCGACACGGCCGTGAAGCGGCTTATGACGGCCCGGTTTCGGCTCGGCATGTTTGACCCGCCCGAGATGGTCCCGTATGCGCAAATTCCGTTTTCGCAAAACGATACTCCCCAACATCGCCAACTCGCATTGAAGAGCGCGCGCGAGTCTATCGTGCTTCTGAAGAATACGAATCGCACGTTGCCACTGAAGAAGAACCTGAAGAGCATTGCCGTTATTGGTCCGAATGCGGACACGCCGGAAGTATTGTGGGGAAACTACAACGGCCACCCATCGGTCTTAACTACGCCGCTCGCGGGTATCAGAAACGCAGTCTCCGCCGACACCAAAGTTTTTTACGCGCCTGGATCGACACTCGCGGGTGAAGCAGTAGTGCCTGTTCCTGCTTCGGCCTTGACGCTGAATGGAACTGACCCGGGATTGAAGGCGGAGTATTTCAACAACCAGGAGCTGCGTGGTCCGGCGGTAACTGTGCGCACCGATGCGAGCATTAATTTCAACTGGGGACGTTACAATCCTACGCCCGAGCTGACCGGAAACAACTTCTCCGTTCGCTGGACCGGCAAGCTGAAGCCGCCGGAATCAGGAAACTACCGGCTCGGATTCACGGCTGACGATGGTGCGCGACTTTATCTCGATGGAAAACTTTTGGTTGATGCGTGGGCCAGTAATCCAAACAAGACCGCTACGAAGGACATCGTTCTTGAAGGTGGGCGGACTTATGATCTGCGTATGGAGTATTTCCAGAACAATCGCGAGAACGTTGCGAAACTCGTCTGGTCCTATCCGCGGATAGTGGAACGAATGATTGAAGAGGCGGTCAAAGCAACGCAGGAATCAGAGGCTAGTGTGTTGGTCCTCGGTATCTCAGCGGGTCTCGAAGGCGAAGAGATGAATGTGAGCGTCGAAGGCTTTCGCGGCGGAGATCGCACGGACATCTCTTTACCGAAGCCACAGCAAGCGTTGCTGAAGGCAGTGGTGGCGACGGGCAAGCCGGTGGTCGTGGTGTTGCTCAGTGGCAGTGCCCTCGCAATCAACTGGGCCAACGATAATGCGCCGGCGATCCTCGAGGCGTGGTATCCAGGTGGTGAAGGTGGCACTGCGATCGCCGATGTGTTGTTTGGTGATTACAATCCGGCGGGACGTTTGCCGGTGACGTTTTATAAATCGGTGGACCAGTTGCCGCCGTTTACGGATTACAGCATGCAGGGCCGCACCTATCGCTACTTCAAGGGCGAGCCGCTTTATCCGTTTGGTTATGGGTTGAGCTATACAAGATTTGTTTACAGTAACCTGCGGATTGAGCCGAAGTCAGTGAAGGCTGGTGACGCGGTTAAAGTAAGTGTTGACGTGATGAACTCCGGCGACAGAGAAGGTGATGAAGTAGTCCAGTTGTATCTGACGGACACGGAGGCGTCGGTACCGGTGCCGATTCGGGCCCTGGTTGGATTTGATCGTGTCCCACTTCGCCCGCGAGAAAAACGCACAGTGACTTTTACGATTACACCGCGGCAGATGTCATTGATCGACGACCGTGGCAAGCGCGTGATTGAACCTGGCGAATTCTTAATAGCAATCGGCGGTTTACGAAACAGCTTTACAGTGTCCGGTAATCTCCTGGAACTCGTCGAACGATAAGCATGACAACCACAAAAAAACACAACAGGCACACAAGGCACAAAAAGTTTTCAGTAAGTTTTTTGTTCTTTTTGTGCTTTTTCGTGGCTACTGTTTGTCACGGGCAGGTACTCGGCGATCCAGTAGATGTTAGCCAGGATTTTCAGCGTCTGGAGAATGTCTACTTTGTTGGCAGTCGCGTTACCGGATTCGACACCTCAACCGGCCAGGGCACGTTGCAATGGGATCGATACCTGCGCAACACAACCCTTTCGTTCAACAAGATCGACGTAGGCTTCGCGCGTGGCAAGGCCACCGAGTTTCCCGGCACTGAGTACGATCAGGATCCATCATTACCTTTCTCGATCAGCTTTGTCAGCCCGCGCACGGTGCGTTTGCGCTTCTCTACGCGAGCAGTGCCGCTCAGTGACGGCCAGTCGCTCATGCTCGCTGGGTCAGTGCCGAACGACACCTCCTGGCGCGTCGAACAGAACGATCGTGAAATCGTCTACACGGGCGCGCACGGCCGCGTGAAGATCATCAAGCAGCCCTGGCACATCGAGATTTACGACGAGCACGGACACCTGCTCACACGCACACAGAACATCGGCGATCCCGCGACCTTCATAACTCCCATTCCGTTTTCCTTTGTGCGTCGCGCGAGCGATCTCTCTCGTCGCATTGCGGCGACTTTCGAACTACAGCACGATGAGAAGATCTTCGGCTGTGGCGAATCGTTCACCCGTTTCAACAAGCGCGGGCAAAAAGTTCTGGTCTCGACCCGCGACGGCATGGGCACGCAAAACGAATACATGTACAAGCCCATACCGTTCTTTCTTAGCAGCAATGGCTACGGCATGTTTGTACACACCAGCGCGCCGTTGACGTTTGACTTTGGGAAGTTCTACGACGCGCACAACGTGATCTATTCAGGTGACGAGAACCTCGATCTCTTTATCTTTCTCGGCGAGCCGAAAGACATCGTCTCCGAATACACCGCCTTGACTGGTCGTAGTCCGGTGCCGCCGCTATGGTCCTTCGGCTTCTGGATGAGCCGCATTACTTACAATTCCGAGGACCAGGTGAGACAGGTGGCCCAGCAACTGCGAGCACACCAGGTTCCGGCTGACGTTATTCATCTCGACACCGGCTGGTTCGAAACTGACTGGCGCAGCGATTACCGGTTCTCAACCTCACGTTTCCGCGATCCGGCAAAGATGATCGCCGATCTCAAGCAGCAGGGTTTTCACGTCAGTCTCTGGCAATACACTTACTTCACCAGCAAAAATGATCTGTGGAAAGAGATGGTGGCAAAGGGATACAACGTCAAAAACGAGGGTGGCCAGCTTCCGTTCGAGGATGCGACGCTCGACATGAGTAATCCCGAGGCAGTGAAGTGGTACCAGGGCAAGCTCAGAGATTTGCTAAAACTCGGCGTGGGCGCGATCAAGGTGGACTTTGGTGAAGGAGCGCCGCTCACCGGCCAATACGCTTCGGGTTTGAGTGGCTGGTACGAGCACAATCTTTATCCGCTGCGTTACAACAAGGCAGTGGCTGAGATCACGAAAGAAGTCACTGGCGAGAATGTGATCTGGGCGCGCAGTGCCTGGGCCGGTAGTCAACGTTATCCGTTGCACTGGGGCGGCGATGCTGAGAATACTGACTCGGCGATGGCGGGTGAGTTGCGCGGTGGGCTTTCGTTTGGATTATCAGGTTTCACGTATTGGAGTCATGACGTCGGCGGGTTTGTGCAGCGTGCGCCACGGGATCTCTATCGTCGCTGGCTCGCGTGGGGCGTGTTGACGTCGCACACACGCGCGCACGGCGCGCCGCCGCGTGAGCCGTGGGAGTATGACGCTGCTCTGAACGAAGACTTTCAGCGCGCGTTGGGTTTGCGCTATGCGTTGATGCCTTACATTTACGCGCAGGCGAAGGACTCGTCAGTGCGTGGTTTCCCGATGGTGCGTCCGTTGTTCTTTGAATATCCAAACGACCCCGGCTCGTGGAACATCGACGACGAATACATGTTTGGATCGGATCTGCTGGTGGCGCCGATGTTCGAGAGCGGCAAACAGCGGAAGGTTTACCTGCCGCCAGGTAACTGGATCGATTATCAAAGCGGCCGCGTCTATCAAGGTGCAGGCTGGCACGAGATTCCGGCCGGTCAGATCCCCGTGGTGTTGCTGGTTAAGAACCACACGGTCCTGCCGCATATCAAAGTGGCGCAAAGTACGAAGGACATGGATTGGGACAATGTAGAGCTGCGTGTGTTCAGTACTGATGGCGCCGCCGCCAGCGGGCTCTTCACTCGTCCCGGCAGTGATGTGCAAACGTTGTCCCTTATTCCGCGTGGTCGCGATTTTGTCCTGCAACAGGATCCTCAGGCCGGCAAAGTAAAGTGGACCATCAAGGTGTTTTAGCCACAGAATCTGTGGCTAAGTTGTATGAAGCAGAAGATAACGCGGCGGAGATTTCTGGCAGAAGCGGGAGTTGCGGCTGCGACTTTCCCGTTTGTATCGTCAATCTTCACCTCCGCCACCGATGACACTCTGGTTCTGTGGTACGACAAACCGGCGAGCGAGTGGACCGAGGCGCTTCCGGTTGGGAACGGGCGCCTGGGGGCGATGATTTTTGGCGGCCCTGCGAGTGAACAAATCCAGCTAAATGAAGACACGCTTTATGCCGGTTCTCCTTACGACCCAAACAATCCGGAAGCACTGAAAGCCCTCCCCGAAGCGCGGCGCCTGATCTTCGCCGGAAAGTATAAAGAAGCAAACGATCTGATCGGCGCGAAGATGATGGCCCAACCGATCAAGCAGATGCCCTACGAACCTCTTGGCGATCTGCGACTCTTATTCCCCGATCATGACAACGTCACGAACTATCGCCGACAACTCGATCTCGACAGCGCCATCGCCACGACGACTTACAGCGCCGGCGCAACCAATTTCACGCGAGAGATATTTGCGAGTCCCGTCGACCAGGTCATCGTCGTCGGTCTGATTGCCGATAGGCGGGGAAAGTTGAATTTCGTCGCCACCTTCGAGACGCCACAAAAAGCAACAGTGTCAACTGAAGGCCAGGATACGCTAGTCCTGAGTGGTGTTAATGGAGATTCATCCGGCATCAAGGGTGGTCTGAAGTTTGAGGCGCGTGTGTTGGTCCAGGTGCAGGGCGGGCAAACTCGCGCCGAAAAAGAAAAGATCGTCGTCAGTAATGCATACTCTGCATTGCTGTTCGTTGCAGCCGCGACGAGTTACCGCAGTTACAAAGACACCAGCGGCGACCCGACCGCGATCGTCAGCGAACAATTAAAGCTGGTCAGCCAAAAAACATTTTTCAGCTTGCGTGCGGCCCACATACAGGAACACCAGCGACTATTTCATCGTGTCAAGTTGAACCTGGGAAGAACTGCCGCCGCAGACTTGCCGACCGATCAACGTCCAGAGCAGTTTCTCAAGGGCCTGGATCCTCAGCTTGCAACTCTCTACTTCCAGTACGGCCGTTATCTTTTGATTTCGTCGTCGCGCCCTGGCTCACAGCCGGCTAACTTGCAGGGCATCTGGAACCCGTCGATGACGCCGCCCTGGGAGAGCAAGTACACGATCAATATCAACACGGAGATGAACTACTGGCCGGCGGAAACCACCAACCTGTCAGAGTGTCATGAGCCATTGCTCCGAATGGTTTCAGAGTTGGTTGAAAATGGAGCACGCACAGCGCGCGTTCATTACGGCGCGCGCGGTTGGGTTTGTCATCACAACACCGATCTCTGGCGACAAACCGCGCCCATCGATGGACCACTCTGGGGATTCTGGCCTACGGGCGGCGCGTGGCTATGCACGCATCTGTGGCATCACTACGAATTCACCGGCGACAAGACGTTTCTTGCGAAAGCCTATCCGGTCATGAAAGGGGCGGCGGAGTTTTTTCTCGATACGCTGGTGCCGGAACCACGGCGGCATTGGCTGGTGACGTGTCCATCGCTTTCACCTGAGAACAAGCACCCGGCCAATGTTGCTGTTTGTGCTGGACCAACGATGGACGTGCAGATCATTCACGATCTATTCGATCAATGCTTTCGGGCCGCAGAGATCCTGGGTATCGACACGGATTTCAGTACCAAACTCCTCGAAGTGTTGGGGCATATGCCGCCGATGCAGATCGGGAAGGCGGGGCAGTTGCAGGAGTGGCTGGATGACTGGGATCTCGAAGCACCGGAACGACAGCACCGCCACGTCTCGCATCTCTATGGTCTGTTTCCGAGTAACCAGATCACGTCGCGCGGCACGCCGGATGTTTTCGCGGCAGCGAGGAAAAGTCTGGAGTTGCGTGGCGATGTGGGAACGGGGTGGAGCCTCGCGTGGAAGATCAATTTGTGGGCTCGATTGCGTGATGGCGATCGTGCGTATTCGTTGTTGCAGAAAGCGCTGAGTCCGGTTTACGCAAAAGAGTTTCGTGGTGGCGGCGGTGTTTATCGCAACCTATTCGATGCTCACCCGCCGTTTCAGATCGATGGAAATTTTGGAGTCACGTCGGGCGTTGTGGAGATGCTGCTGCAGAGTCATGCTGACGAGATTGAGTTATTGCCCGCGTTACCGGGCGCGTGGCCGAATGGGTTCGTGTCCGGCCTGCGAGCTCGCGGCGGTTTTGAGGTTGATATTGAGTGGCAGAACGGCGCGCTAAATCGGGCGACGATAAAAAGCATCACCGGCACCACCTGTCACGTTCGCTACCAGGAAAAAGTCGTGCGTCTAAATCTACGACGCGGCGCGACTGCCACGCTAAACCCTCAACTCCGAATCTTGTAAATCCTGTTCAATCCTGAAATCCTGTCTAAGTCTATGACAGGATTCACAAGATTCAACAGGATTTACAAAATGTAACTATTTTTGGAAGACGATGTTGTCTACCAGGACCATGCCGTGTTGCGGCGTGCATTGATTGCAATAGGCGCTGATGCTGATGGCGGTCAATTTCTTCAGCACGTCTTTCGAGTCGACGCGCTCCTGAACCCACGACGGCTGCGTTAATCCTTTCAACGGTATCATGTAAGTATTTAGCCCTGACTTCAACCGAATGGGTAGTTGCGGAAAGCCCGATGTGAGATTGATGCCTTGTCCGTGACTGATGAATTCCACCCGCAGTGAATCGACTCCAGTAGCGTACAGTTGCAGCGCTAACTGTTTATAGCCACTCACGTCGTCAGCGACCGGTTTACCATCTTTCGTTGGCCGGCCCTGAACCTCGAGCGTGACGTTGGCCCATTGGTTTGGGCCGACGAGGGTGTATTCGAAAGAGGCCAGATGATACTGTGGCGCGTCTTTCAGCACAATCAATTCCGGCGCGCCCGGAGAAGCATTCGCGAGTCCCTTGAACGTCACCGGTGTAGATTCCTGGGCCGTGTAGATCTGGACGAGACCACCGTTACTGCTTACGGGTCGACCGTTCTCCATCTTTTCAAAATCCGCGTAGATAAATTTATCGCCGGACTCCTGCGAGAGACTGACCATAGCAAGTAAAGCAATAATGGTGAAAGAAGTAATTAGTCTCATAATGACCTCTTGTTAATTCTGGTAATCTTATAAATCCTGTCTAAGACTCTGACAGGATTTGAAGATTTGCAGGATTTACATGATTACTGAAATGCGTCAAACACGGAGCGAATCTGCAAACGCTCCTGAAATTCTTTCAGCGTCAGCGGCACACGCGAACGAAACTCCACTGTCATTTCCCTTCCGGGCGCGAGGTTGAAGTAATTGTCAGAAAAGAAGCCGTCATGTTCGGCGACGGCAAGATAGACTGCCTTCGCGAACTTGTCTGTCGACAGCTTAACCCGAAAGCCGCCGCGTATCGGAACAACTTCGGAGCTGATCGTTGGCTTCGAGAATGAGAGCTCCTTGAACGGCGCAAAAAAGTAATCGTGATCGGAAACGACTTTTCCATTCACCACGAGCTCGCAGTAAACGACCGTATTCTTCTCGTCGACTCCTTTCAGCAACTCTTCGGTTCGTACATCGAAATACGAACGACTCGTCAAAGGCGCGACGCTCACATCCTCAACGAAGTTCTTCAACGCCTTCCCATCGAAGTCCATGAGCGTGACGCGAATCGTTGCCGGCACTGCCTTCGTCCGATCTGAAACGACGAAGAGTCTGAGATAACCCTTTTGCACACTCGGACTGATGAGCAGATCGTTGTAGAACCGGCGCGCGTAGTACTGCAACGCTTTCCAGCGCCCGTAATAATCGATGCTGGACCATGAAGCCACCGGCCAGCAATCGTTGATCTGCCAGTAAAGCGAGCCCATGTTGTGCGGCATGAGCCGTCGCAGGTGTTCGGCACCGATGCGGATCCCTTCAGCCTGCAACACCTGGCTTACGTATAAGAACGATTCGAAATCCCTCGGCTGTGCGTATTCACGCAACATGTATTCGCGTACTAACTGGTTCCCGCGCGGATGGCGCTGGTGCGCGAGCATGATGGGCGACTCGATGTCCCGGTCAGACGGAACTGTGTACGCCTTGACCGTTTCGATATTCGGAAACGACTGAAAGCCATATTCGCTCATGAAGCGTGGCGTTTGTTTTTCGTAATCCGTAAACGGCTCGGCTGCGTGCCAGACGCGCCAGAAATGCACGTCGCCACTGCGAAGCGAATCGGGATCGTCGTCGAGACCGCCGTGCGGCGAGCTGGGCCAGTAAGGCCGCGTCGGATCGAAGTTCGCGCAGACTTCCTGCAACACGCCGAGAAAAATTTTCTTGTAGTCGTCCCACACTGATGCGGGCAGGGTTTTTCGCCAACCCCAATTCATCCAACCGGTTTCGATCTCGTTGTTACCGGCCCACAGCACGATGCTCGGGTGATTGCGCAACCGCTTCACGTTATCGATCGCTTCCGCGCGAACGTTGTCGAGAAACTCCTGCGTGGCCGGATACATGCTGCAAGCGAACATGAAATCCTGCCAGACCATGATGCCCATCTCATCGCACAGCTCGTAAAACTCGTCGGCTTCATAAATGCCGCCGCCCCAAACGCGTAGCATATTCATGTTGCTGTCATGTACGGACTTGATCAGGAACCGGTATTTATCTTTCGTGATGCGCGTCGGGAAACTGTCAGCCGGAATCCAGTTGCCGCCTTTGGCAAAGACTGGAATCCCGTTGATGACGAACGTGAAGCTTTGTCCTGCTTCGTCACGCTGCTGTCGTAGCTCGAGGGTGCGAATGCCGGTGCGTGTGGTGCGCTCGTCTGCGACTTGTCCGTTAACAAGTGCGCGCGCGCGGAAGCTGTAGAGTGGTTGGGCGCCGAGGCCGTTGGGCCACCACAACGCGGGGTGCGTAACGAAGAAATTGAAAGTTATCTTGTTAATTCCCTGGTTAAGCTTGACTTGTCGTTTTTCGACAATGACTTTATCGCGCAGGTTTTCCAACACGATCGTGGCTGTGCCTGCCTTGCTCGCTTCGACTTCGATGTTCGCGGTCAGGTCGGCCGCAGTCTGCGTAATGCTTTTGACTAATACCTGCACGTCCTCGATGCGCACCTGGTTCCATGCCTCAAGAGAAACCGGACGCCAGATGCCACTGGTCACAAAGCGCGGCCCCCAGTCCCAACCGTACTGGTAGGGTGCCTTGCGCGTGAACGGCGAAGTCTTTTCTCCCTGATCGTTCGGTGCCGGAAGTTTGTAGTCAAGCTTTGCCATCACTGGCAGAATCTCGTTTACTGGCGAGTGGAAGAGTATGCGCAAGGTGTTGTCGCCCGTTTTGAGTGCGGGCTTGGCGTTCACGCGCCAGGTGCGAAACATGTTGTCAGCCTTGAGTAGCAGTTGCTCGTTGACATAGACGTCGGCGTAGGTGTCCAGGCCTTCGAAGACGAGCTCAACGTTTTCGCGTGAGAGTGTTTGTGCGGTGACTGGGAAAGTCGTCTGGTACTCCCAATCTTTCTTGTCGATCCACTGTTGCTTCTTCTCGTTGTCGCGGTAAAACGGGTCTTCGATCAGTTTGTTGGCGAGCAGATCGGTGTGTACGCAGCCCGGCACGGTCGCGTTGTACCAGTCGGTTTTTCCGACCTCACGAAACTGCCATCCGTGGTTGATTTGCGTAGCCATCTTTGATTGCGCTTGGGCGCCAACAAGCGGAAGAACCAGTAACATTGGGCCAATAAACCAGCAGAGTTTTGTGCTCAAGGTGAACCTCTTTAGCCACTGATTTCACGGATAATATGGATTGCTTTCTGAATTCGCGCCTGATAAAAAGAGGCGCGTGCCGAAACTAATGCAACGATTGATTACGTTGTTACTGTTGCTCGCTATTTTGCCTCACGTGTCAACTGTGGCGAGCCAGACAGTGGAAAAACCGGTGAATCTGGCGGCGCGATTCGGACATTTGCAACGCGGAATCAATCTGAGTCACTGGTTTTCTCAAGCAGCCGACTACTCGAAGTCGCGTCTCGATACTCATACCACGGCCCAGGACATTGCCCTCATCAAATCGATGGGCTTTGACCACGTCCGCTTTCCCATCGAGCCGGCGCCGTTACTCAGCGACACGCCCGATCCGTCGATTCTTAATACCACTTACCTGGGTTATATCGACAGTGCCCTCGACATGATCCTAGCCACCGGGCTGGCTGCAATTATTGATATCCATCCGAGCGATGAGTTCAAGCTCAGGATGGCTCGCGACGAGCGCGGTATCGAAGCTTTCGGCAAATTCTGGCGCGCGTTCGCGGCTCATCTAGCAAAGCGAGATCCGGAATCTGTGTTTCTCGAAGTCATAAACGAGCCGATGGTCGAGGACCCGTACCGCTGGTACGGCATTCAGGGGAAACTGATTGCCGCTATTCGCGCGGGCGCACCGAATCACACGATCATTGCGAGTGGCCATCGCTGGTCGGGTCTATACGAGATGCTCTTTCTCGAGCTGTATGCCGATCAGAACGTCATCTACAACTTTCATTACTACGAACCGTTTGCATTCACGCATCAGGGCGCGACCTGGGCTGGTCCGAATCTTCCGTTTTACAAGAACGTGCCTTATCCATCGTCGCCCGACGCCGTGAAACTGCTGCTCGATACGATCCCTGATGATCCTGCAAGATACAATCTGCTTCGTTACGGCGAGGACAACTGGAATGCACAGCGGATTGACCGGGAACTCAGTGCGGCAGCCGCCTGGGCCGCGAAACATCACGTGTACGTCACGTGTAACGAGTTTGGCGCCTTCCGCAAAGTAGTGAACGCCGCAGATCGGGTGGCCTGGACGCGGGATATGCGAGTCGCTTTGGAGAAGCACGGCATTGGTTGGACCATGTGGGATTACGCCGGCGGCTTCGCAGTGGTTAACAAGGTGGATGGCAAGGCGCAAGGGGATCCGGAGTTGTTGAAAGCTCTCGGGTTGAAGTAGCCACGGATTTCACGGATGCATACAGATGATCAGAAAAATTGATATTGCTGCCGCGATTTACCTGCTTTTGTTTACTACTGCGCTGTGCTGCGCCAATCCGCGGCCGGGAAAGACGGTTTCGTTCAATCAGGACTGGCGCTTTCGGCTTGGTGAATTGGCGAACGCTCAGGACGTCGGATTCCTTTCCAGCACAGTGGGATCCGAAGCTTGGAATTCACGTGACTTGAAGTCGCGGC
>JADMIO010548887.1_pt1 | contig 70360 bp, 52 predicted proteins | sample 8958161 | NCBI WGS metagenome assembly JADMIO01 (sample SAMN16585339, study PRJNA669376) | soil metagenome | isolation source: Crop rotation soil | place: USA: Cullars Rotation, Alabama | collected 2011 | reverse complement strand
GACAACTTGTCCACGTGGAATTCTAAGCTTAGGATCCCAATGTGCTGGAAAGCGTGGGCAATCGCGAGGACGCGGAAGAGGTCGTGCAGGACACGTGGGTGCGCGCGCATCGCGCGCTCGCGCGCTACGAGGAGCGGGAACGCTTCGGCGCCTGGCTCATGCGCATCCTCGTGAACCAGGCGCGCACGGTCGCCAAGCGCAGCCGGCGTCGGGAGCGCTTCTTTCCCGACCTCGCCGCGCACGGCGGCGACTGGCCCGAGCCGGCCGACCACGCCGAGCCGCACCCGGCCGATCGGGCCGCCGTGCGCGAGGAGGTCTACCAGGCGCTCGAGCGCCTGAACCCGGAGCAGCGCGAGGCGTTCCTGCTCCATCACGTCGAAGGACTCAGCTACGAGGAGATGGCGGCGGTGACCGGCTCACGAATCTCCGCGCTCAAGATGCGGGTGAAGCGCGCCTGCGACCGTCTCCGACTCCTGCTCGAGGTGCCCCGTGTCTGATCTCATGGGCCGCGACCCCATCGATACGATCGTCCACGCGCTGCGCGAAGCGGAGTTGCCCGACCCGGCGCTGCGCGGGCGCATCATGGATGCGATTCATCGGGAGTCGGGAGTCGGGAGTCGTCCGACCCGCACCACTCCCGACTCCCGACTCCCGGTGCTGTCGACGCGCCGCGGCGCGAAGGGCCCCGCGCTCCAGGGGCTCGCCGGCCTCGCGCTCGCCGCCGGCGTCGCCTCCGTCATCACACTCGGCGCCGAGCGCCCGCGCGTGGATGCGTCGGCGCGCACGGTGGGCACGCTCGACACGGTCGCTTCGGCGATCCGCGACACCGCGCGCCTCGTGCAGTTCATGCTCGTCGCGCCGACGGCCTCGCGGGTGGCGCTCGCAGGGGAGTTCAACGGTTGGGACCCGCGTGCCACGCCACTCGCGCACGACGGCCGCGCGGGGAACTGGACGGTCGCGCTCACGCTCCCGCCGGGCAGGCACCGCTACGCCGTGGTGATCGATGACACGGGATGGGTCGAGGGCGAGATGAACGTCGCGACCTCGGAGCGGCGCTGAGCCGAGAGCACCGCCGCTGAGCTTGCGCGGCACGATGCGAATGGCGAGTGCGACTCTTCCGAAAGGTCGGAACGGTCGCACTTCGCACATCGGGGCGTGCCACCGGTGCGATCCCAGAACGAGACTTCCCCATCCGCGATGTTTTCACGGGCTCGAGCGTCGTCCGGCATGAAACGTGGACGCGTGCAGACGTGAGGCGCACACAGGCATAGCGAGGCGCCGATCACGCGGAGGCCCACCATGGCGACGAAGAAGAAGTCCACGCGGAAGACCAGCAAGGCGGCGAGCAAGCGCGTCGGGAGCGCGATGAAGCGCCGCAAGAAGGGCACGCTCAAGCGCGGCAAGTCCGGGCGCGGCGGGAAGGTGACCAGTCGCAAGCAGGCGATCGCGATCGGCCTGTCCGAGGCGCGGAAGAAGGGCGCGAAGGTCCCGAGGAAGCGGTCGTCATCGAAACGGTCGTCATCGAAGCGGTCTTCATCGAAGCGGTCATCGTCGAAACGGTCGTCGTCGAAACGGTCGTCGTCGAAGCGATCCTCGAGGAAGCGGTCGTCGTGACGCCCGCGTCGAGCCAGAGGATCACCCGCAGGCGGTGAGCGTCGACGAACGCCGCACGAGCGCGAGGGACGCCAACGCGTTCGTCGCGGCGCTCCTGCGCGATCTCGCGCAGGCGCAGAAGTCCGTGCGCGCCGGCTGGGGCTACAAGCGCGCCGCGCGAGCCGTGCTCGATCTCGACGTCCCCATCGAGACGCTCGTCGGGCCCGATGGATCGCTGCGCAAGATCCCGAACGTCGGGCCGAAGTCGGAACAGGTCATCCTCGAGGCGCTCCGGACCAACGCCTCACCGACCGTCGAACGCGCGATCGAAGCGAGCGGCAAGACGACGGACATCCAGCGCCGGCGCGGCCTGCGCGCGCACTATCTCAGCCGCAGTCGCGTGGTCGCCGCGTTGCACGATGCCTCGCTCGTCGGCCCGACGCTCGACGACTATCGGGGCGACCTGCAGATGCACTCGACGTGGAGCGACGGATCGCAGTCGCTCGAGGACATCATCGAGACCGGCATCTCGCTCGGTTACGAGTTCTGCGGGCTGACCGATCACTCGTACGGCCTGCCGATCGCCGGCGGCTTGTCCATGGAGCGGCTCGCCGAGCAGCATCGCGCGATCGATCGATTGAACCGACGGCATCGCGGCACGTTCCGGCTGATCAAAGGCATCGAGGCGAACATCCGCGCCGATGGCTCGGTCGACATGAGCGCCGACGAGCTCGCGACGCTGGAGCTCGTCGTGGCGTCGCCGCACTCGGTGCTGCGATCGCCCGCCGATCAGACATCGCGCATGATCGCCGCCGTGAACGTGCCGGGCGTGCACATCCTCGGGCATCCGCGCGGGCGCATCTACGGTTCGCGTCCGGGCGTCACCGCCGAGTGGGATGACGTCTTCGCCGCCGCCGCGACATCCGGCGTCGCGATCGAGCTCGACGGCGATCCGTCGCGGCAGGATCTCGATTTCTCGCTCGCGCGCCGCGCGGTCGAGGCAGGATGTCTCTTCGCGCTCGACAGCGATGCGCACGCGCCCGATGAACTGTCGTACGCCGAGACGGCGATCGCGCACGCGCGGCTCGCGGGGATTCCGACGGAGCGCGTCATCAACTGCTGGCCGGTCGATCGCCTGCTCGCCTGGCTCGAGCAGCGCCGCGCGCGACCGACCGCGCCTACGACGGCGCCCCCTCGATCATCTGCAGCACGAACTGCTCGCGCACGCCCTCCGCGTCCGGATCCTCCGCGAGCGCCTTCGCGAGCATCTCCTCCTGCCTCGGCTTCACCGTCGGCGGAAGCGTCGGCACGTCGGCGTCGACCACCGCGTCGATGACGAACGGGCGATCGGCGGCGAATGCGCGCGCCCACGCGTCCGCCACCTGCGACGGATCGTCGATGCGCACACCATCCAGACCGAGCAGGCGAGCGTAGGCCGCGTAGTCGATGTCGGGGAGCGCCTGCGAGCGCTCGAACTTCGGCTCGCCCTCCATCGCTCGCTGCTCCCACGTCACGTAGTTGAGATCGCGGTTGTTGAGCACGAGCACGACGAGTCGACGATCGCTCCACTCGCGGTTGTATTTCGCGACATCGATCAACGCGCTCATGCCGCTCATCTGCATCGCGCCATCGCCGACCACGGCGACCGCGACGCGATCGGGATGCACGAACTTGGCGGCGGCCGCGTACGGCAGTCCGCACCCCATCGTCGCGAGACCGCCGGAGACGGACATCATCATCCCCTCGCGCAGCTCGAAGAAGCGCGCGAGCCACACCGCGCTCGAGCCGGAATCGCCGGTGACGATCGACCGATCGGGAAGCCGTCGCGACATCTCGCGCACGACGAGCTGCGGATTGAGCGGCGTCGCCGGCGCATCCGCCTGCGCGTTCAGCTTCTCGCGCGACGCGACGATCTGCTGCTCGAGCTGCGATCGCCACGCGCTGCGCTTGCGATCGGCCAATCGCGGCAAGAGCGCCTCGAGCGTCTCGCGCGCATCGCCAGCGAGCATCACTTCGGTCGGATAGCGCAGTCCGAGGTTGCGCGGCGCGACGTCGATCTGCACCGCGCGCGCCTGACCCTCCTTGGGCAGGAACTCGGTATAGGGCATCATCGTGCCGACGAGCAGCAGCGTATCGCACTGCTCCATCATCCAGTTGCTCGCCGGCGTGCCGAGCCATCCGACGGAGCCCGTGACGAAGGGCAGCGTGTCGGGCAGCACGGCCTTGCCGAGCAGCGCCTTCGCGACGCCGGCCTCCAGTCGCTCGGCGACCGCGGCGACGAGATCGCCCGCGTGCAGCGCGCCGGCGCCCGCAAGGATCGCGATGCGCTCGCCGGCGTCGAGGATCTCGGCGGCGGCATCGAGCTCGTCGTCGCGAGGCACGAGTCGCGGGGGCACGTAGCCGGATGCGGAATGCTGCATCGCGTGCTCGGATGGTGGCGACTGCACCGCTTCCTCGCGCTGCACGTCGTGCGGCAGGATGATCACCGACACCGTGCGCTCGCCGAGCGCGACGCGAAACGCGCGGTCGATGACGTGTCGGACTTGTTCGGGCGTCGCGACCTGCGTGATGAACGCGCCGCCGACGTCCTTGAGCGCCGAGTAGAGATCGGTCTCCTGCTGCATGTTCGCGCCGATCCCTTCCTGCGCCTGCTGCCCGACGATCGCGACGAGCGGCTGGTGATCGAGCTTCGCGTCGTACAGCCCGTTGAGGAGATGGATCGCGCCCGGTCCGCCGGTCGAGAGGCAGACGCCGACGCCCCCGCCGAACTTCGCGTGCGCCGTCGCCATGAGCGACGCGAGCTCCTCGTGCGCGGCCTGCACGAAGTTCACTGCGCCGTTCGTGCGGCGGATCGCGCCGATCACGCCGTTGATCCCGTCACCGGGATAGCCGTAGATGCGCGTCACGTTCCACGCGCGAAGCCGCTCTACGACGAAATCGCTGACCGTCTGCATCGATGCGCCGACCTCGGGGACTCGTTCGTCTCACCATCCGGCGCGTGATCGCGACGTCGCATCACGCGCGTTGGCGGAGGCGCGTTGCGAATACCGGGCCCCCGACGCCCGAAACTCGCGACCTCGACGGTCACTCCGCGCGCAGACTCTCCACGGGGTCCACGCGCGAGGCACGCCACGCGGGCAGCCAGCTCGCGAGGAGCGCCGCGATCAGCATCGTCGCGCACACGCCCGCGAGCGCCGCGGGATCCGACGGACTGACGCCGTAGAGTACCGACCGCAGCGCTCTCGTCACCACGAGCGCGAGCGTGACGCCGAGCCCGAGTCCGGTGAGCCCGAGCACGATCGCCTCGCGCATCACGAGCCTCCCCACGTCGCCGCGCGTCGCGCCGAGCGCGAGACGGATGCCGAGCTCGCGGCGGCGATGGCGCGCCATCGCCGCGACGACGCCGTAGAGACCGACGAGCGCGAGCCCCAACGCGATCGCGGCGAAGCCCGACATCAGCGCGGCGAGGAATCGCGGGCGCGCGAGCGGCGCATCGAGCAGCGATCCGAGCGGCGTGACGCCGGCGAGCGAGAAGTCCGGATCGACCTCGCGCACCACGCGGCGGATCGCCACGTCGAGCGCATCCGCGTCGCCGCGCGCGCGCACGAGCAGGAAGCTCGGCGGCGCGTCCGGCGCCTGTCGATACGGGAGATACATGGTGGGACGAGGATGCTCGAACTCGCGCCACCGCGTGTCGGGCACGACGCCGACGACAGTGAGCGCGCTCGCGGTGTCGCCCCCGCCCGGCATGCGGACGCGTCGCCCGACGACATCGCCGCCCGGCGCGAGCAGACGCGCGGCCGACTCGCTCAACACGAGCACACGCGGCGTACCCGTACGGTCGGACTCCTGGAGCGCGCGTCCCCGAATCGGCGCGAGCAACATCGCCGCGAAGAAGTTCGGCGGCACGACCTCGAGGTTGAGGAAGGGCGATGTCGCCCGCTCCGCGGCCGTCGCGCCTTCGCGCACGAGCAGCGCGTCCCATCCACCGGTTCCCGACAGTGGCCGCACGATCGTCGCCGTGACCGCCGCGACGCCGGGGAGCGCGCCGACGCGCGCGATCACCGCATCGAGCCGGTCGAGGTAGCGCGCGTTCCGCTCGGCACCGGTCGGCGCCGACGACCCGAAGAACTTCCTCCACGGGAACGCGAGCTGCGCGATCGTCACGCGCTCGACCGCGAACCCCGGATCGAGCGCGCGCAGATTGACGAGCGATCGGATGAGCAGCCCCGCGCCGGCGAGCACGACGACCGAGAGCGTGATCTGCGCGACGACGAGCGCGCGCCGAGCGGCCCGCGCGTGCGACGTGCCGCGCGAGCCCTCGCGCGATGCGCGCAGCGCCTCACCCGGATCGCGCGCCATCGCCCAGAGCGCCGGCGCGGCGCCGGCGATCATCGCGGCGAGTGTCGTCAGCCCCACACCCGCCGCGACCGCACGCGCATCGATGCGAATCTGGTCGAGCCGCGGCAGCTCCGCCGGCGCGAGCGCGACGAGTGCGCTCACGCCCCACGTCGCGAGGAGCACGCCGAGGATGCCGCCGGCGATCGCGATAACCGCGCTCTCCGCGAGCGCCTCGCGCGCGAGGCGCGCGCGCGTCGCGCCGATGGCGATGCGGATGGCGACCTCGCGTTCGCGCGCCGCGCCGCGCACGAGCAGCAGTCCGGCGACGTTCACGCACGCGATCAGCAGCACGAGCGCGACCGCCGCGCCGACGGCGATCACCGGCGTGCGCGCGTCGCCGACGACGGCGGACGGCAGCGTGTGCGCCACGGCGCCGACACCCTGGCGGATGCGCGCATCGAGCGGACCATCGTCCGCGGCGAGGAAGCGCGCGAGCTCGGCGCGCGCCTGCTCGACGGTCGCGCCGGGGCGCAGCCGGGCGACGACGTCCATCTCGCTCTGATACTCGGCGCCGCTCGCGATGCCGCCGTACGCCGCGGCCGCGCCCCACGCCTCCACGCCGCGCGGATACGCGAAGCCATTCGGCGCGACGCCGATGATCGTGAACGTCGCGCCGAGCTGCAGCAGGTTCACCGACCGCCCCACGATTTGCGGATCCGCTCCGTATCGTCGACGCCAGAGCGCTTCGGTGATGACGATCGACGACGGCGCACCCACGCGGTCGTCCTCGGGGCGCAGCAGGCGACCGATCAGCGGCCGCACGCCGAGCAGATCGAAGAATCCGCCGCTCACCAGCGTGCCGCGCAGCTCGCCGGCGGCGCCGGCATCATCGATGAGCCACGGCCACACGCCGTTGTAGTCCACGCCCGCCACCGCCTCCATCGCTCGCGACCGCGCGGCGAGCGCGGGCAACGCTCTGGAGCTGACGGGGAGATGCGCGAACGTCCGCTGCTGGTGCTCGCCCCACATGACGACGACGCGATCCTCGGCGCGCACGGGCAACCTGCGCAGGAGGATGCCCTGCATCACGGAGTACATCGCCGTCGCCGCGCCGATGCCGATGGCGAGCGTGAGGATGGCGACGGCGACGAGCGGCCGATCGTGGCGAAGCGAGCGAAGGCTGATGCGCATGAGGTGGAGCGTCAGTGTCTCGCGTCGACCACCACGCGCCCGCCCTTCATCACCCACTTCACGCGCCGCGTCGCGGCGGTGATGTCCTTCGTCGGATCGCCCTCGACGGCGACGATGTCGGCGAAGTATCCGGGCGCGATGCGCCCCAGCTTGTCCGACATCCCGAGCAGCTCCGCGCCGCCCGTCGTCGCCGTGGCGAGCGCCTGCGCCGGCGTCATCCCCGCCTTCACGAACCACTCGAGCTCGCGCGCGTTCTCGCCGAAGCCCGTGAACACCGCGTCCGAGCCCATCGCGATCTTCACGTTCGCCTTCACCGCCTTCTGCAGCGTCGCGAAGTTGCGCGCGATGTAGTCGTTGAGCCGCGCGACGACGTCGGGGCCGTACCCGAACTCGTCGCGATGGTCGACGTAGTAGCGATTGTGATCCACCGTCGGCACGTAGAACGTCCCGCGGCGCGCCATCTCCGCGATCGTCGCGTCGTCCATGTCGGTCGCGTGCTCGACGGAGTTCGCGCCCGCGCGCACGGCGTCGCGCGCGCCGTCGGGACCGTACGAGTGGATCGCGATCCGCTTCCCCGCCTGATGCGCGACCTCGGTCGCCGCTTTCATCTCCTCGAACGAGAACGTCTGGAAGCCGGTCACGTCCTGATCGCTCCCGGTCGAGCCGTACATCTTCACCCAGTCGGCGCCCGCGCCGAGCTGCTCGCGCGCGACGCGACGCACCTCATCGACGCCGTCGGCCTGACCAGGACCCTTCGTCTGCCCCGGGCGCAGCGGACGCCGGCTGATCGAGAGTCCGTAGCCCGCCACGAACATGCGCGGTCCGACGATCGCGCCGCGCTCGATCAGCGCGCGGATCGCCATGTCGGTGTACTCCCACGAGCCGAGGTCGCGCACCGTCGTGACGCCCGCCTCGAGCGTCTTCTTCGCGTTCTCCTGCGCGAGGAGCACGGTGACCGGCGCGCCGAGCGATCCGAGCTGCGACCACGGCCGCGTGCCGGGCGTGCGGTCCCAGTAGAACGACATGTGCGTGTGCGCGTCGATCATCCCCGGCATGCCCACGAGCGGTGCGAGCTCGATCACCGTCGCGCCGCTCGGCACCGGCGTCTCGGGGCCGCCGACCTGTACGACGCGATCGCGCTCGACGACGACGACGCCACGGTCGATCGTGCGCCCGCTGCCGTCGACCACGGCGCCGAAGCGCACGACGGTCGTCTGCGCGGGGAGCGCGCCCGCGGCGCACAGGAGCGCGAGCGTTTGCAGCTGACGCGACGTTACGCGCAACCGGATGCTCATCGCGCCGCCGTGACCGCGCCCGGCACCTTCCGCTCGAACTTCACGTCCGGGAAGTCGGCCGACGGGCCGAGCATGAGCGGCGTCATCACCCCGCGAAGGTGCGCGTCGAAGAACGCGACCACGTACGCGTTCATGATCGTCTCCATCCGATTCGCGTCGATGGTGCCGAGCATCGGCGGCTTGTGCAGCAATGGCATCATCATCGGGATGTCGGTCCAGTTGAGGTGCGTCGTGCCGCGCACCATCACGCGATAGACGGTGTCGCGGGCGGTGGCGAGCGCCATGTCGTTCATCCCCGCGTTCGCCTCGCTGTACGCGATCATGAACGGCTTCGCGAGCGGGTGTGCGAGATCATCGCCGAACGAGAGCCCGTCGAGATTGATCCCGGCCGCGCACCGCGTGTCGACCTCGCAGATCTCCTCCGCGGTGGCGCCGCCGAACGACATTCCGAAGATGCCGACGCGCGACGTGTTCATGCGCCCAGCCAGCAGCGTCATCGTCGTGTCGAGCCGCGGCAGCAGGTCGAGCACGAACTTCGTGTCCGCGACCCAGATCGCGAGGCTCGTGGTGAACATGGGCGTGAGCGCCATCGCCGCCTTTCGCAGCGAGTCCTGGCGGATCGGATCCGCCTCCGTGCGCTCGCGCTCCATCATCGGCACGAGCTTGGGCGCGACGGCCATCAACGCGCCGATCCCCGCGGTGTCGGCAGTGACCACGTGGCCGTCGGGGAACTCGAGTCCGCCCGCCTCGTACGGGTGCCCGATGCTCAGCACGATGTACCCGTGGCTCGCGAGCGCCTCCATCTGCACCGTGTTCTGCGCCTCGGTCCCCATGCCGTAGCCGTGCGAGAAGAGCACGACGGGGTAGCGCGTGCCGCTGCCCGCGACCGGGGCATCGGCATAGGCGTGCGTCGGGATCTGCGCGAGGTAGTCGAACGTCGACGCGGGCGCCTTCACCGATCGGGCGAATCCCTGCATCGCGCGCGACGGTTTCGTCGTCGCGAGGCGCGCGCCATAGCGCACCGGCGTCGCATCGGGTGCCGGCGTCGCCGGATACCACACGCGCACGAGCAGCTCGCGTCGCTTCGCCGCGTCCGTCACGAACGGCTCGCGCCGAGACGAGTCGCGCAGCGCAAGCCACGTCGTGCCGATCGCGTAGCGTCCGTTCAGCGCCGGCATCTGGAACACCGGGAAGAAGGCCGACGCGGCCGCGCCGAGGGCGAGCCCGAGGACACCGAGCGTCGCGGCGGACCAGCGCGCGATGCGTCGTCCGCGCGATGGCGGCATGCCCTGCGCGCCGTGCCGCCGGAAGACGACGAACGTGAGCACGGCGGTGACGACGTAGATCGGCACCATCTGCCATCGATAGCCTTCGGTCACCGCCTGCGCGACCGCGAGCCCGAGCGACGCGACGCTCGTGAGGAGCGGGAGCGCGGGGAAGTTGCGCCGCGCGCTCGGCAGCAGCAGCGATACGAGGGCGATCGAGACCAGTAGCGTCAGCGCTAGCTCGAGTGGGCGCATGAGCGATCGGACGGATGTGGGACGGGGGTGCGCCGAATATCGGTGCACCCCCGCGGTCCCGCCATTCGACCGGCCGCGCGCGTCCTAGGGGCGCAGCGCGTCGTCGAGCACGCGTCGCAATTCGCCGCGCTGCACCGGGAGCGCGAATCCGTCGACGCCGTGGTCGTGCGCGAGCGCACGGACCTCGCGCTCGCTGCGCGACGGCGTGAAGAGGAGCACGCGCGTTCCCCACTGCTGCGCTCTCGCGTACGCCTCCGCCTGCTCGGCCGCGTCGTCGTCGCAGTCGAGCAGGAGGATCGACGGCGCGAGGCGCGCGATGGCGCGGGGAACGCTCTCGTCGGCGGCAGGGAAGACGGGCTCGTATCCAGCGAGCTCGATCAACGAGGCCATGAGCGCCCCGATGGCATCATCCCGCGCGACGATCATCACAGACGGCATGGAAGGGGATTGTAGAGACGCCCGGCGAGTGTGGCAATACTCGGGCGCGGGCGCCTCTCGGCGAACGGAGCCGTGCGGTCGCTCCGTTACGACGTCGTCTTCACCTTCCGCGGCAGCTTTTGCTCGCGCTGCGCCGTCTGCCACACGAAGGCCGCGACCACCGTCGCGTTGTGCGTCATGTCGTCCGGCTGCAGCCGCTCGAACGTGTCCATGTTCGAGTGGTGCGTGCGCGTGTCGTAGTCGATCGGGTCCTGGATGAACTGGAAGCCCGGGATCCCCACCGCATCGAACGCGAGATGGTCCGTGCCGCCCGTGTTGCTCGGCGTGAGCGTGTGCATGCGCGGCGCGAAGGGCTTCATCCACGCGTCGAACGTCGGCGCGACCGCGGTGTTCCCCTGGAGGTAGACGCCGCGGATCGCGCCGGTGCCGTTGTCGAGGTTGAAGTAGCCCGAGACTTTTTCGTTGTCGGGCTTCATGGCCTGCGTCTGCGGATCGCCGAAGTGCTCCTTCACGTAGGCGCGCGAGCCGAGGAGCCCCTGCTCCTCGCCGGTCCAGAGCGCGATGCGGATCGTGCGGCGCGGCTGCATCCCGCTCGCCTTGATGAGCCGAATGGCTTCCATCATCACCGCGCTGCCAGCCGCGTTGTCGGTCGCGCCGGTCGCCGCGTGCCACGAGTCGAAGTGCGCCCCGAGCATCACGACTTCGTCCTTGAGCGCGGGGTCGGTGCCCGGGATCTCGGCCACGACGTTGAACGAGCTCGGGTCGTCGTCGTAGAAGGTGTTCTTCACGTCGAGGTCCAGCGTCACGCGCACGTGCTTGTCGAGCATGCGCACGATCTCGCCGTAGTGCTCCGCCGCGAAGAAGAGCTGCGGGATCGGTGTGGGCGTGGCCGCATCGCGCGAGCCGCCGTTGTTCGTGAAGACGGTGCCGTCGTCGCCGCGCGAGGCGGAGACGAGCGCGATCGCGCCCTCCGCGGCGAAGAACGCCGCGCGCGCGCGTGCGGCGTCCTGCATCGCCCGGAAACGTTCCATCATCTGCGGATTCGGCCCGCTGCGTGTACCCTGGGCGCCGGGGGCCGGCGCGTTCGCCATCTCCGCGAGCTGCTCGTCGGTGAGGCGTCGTGCATCGGCGGCGAGGTGCGGCTTCACGTCACGCAGCGTGTCGACGAAGACGATCTTCCCCTTGAGCTTCCCCTTGTACTGCAGGTAGCTCGAATCGGCCGGAGCGTTCGCGTTCGGGATGAGCACGACCTCGCCGCGCACGGCGCCTGTGGTGCCCGGCGTCCACGCCGACGCGTAGCCGATGATCGGAAAGCTCTTCGGCGACACGGCCTGCGCGACGAATCGATCGTTCGACCATCCGCGCCCGAAGGGTCCCCACTTCTCGAGGTGCGGGTTCGCGAGCCCCCACTCCTTGAATTGCGCGATCGCCCAGTCGGCAGCCTTCTTCGCCATGGGCGAGCCGGTGAGTCGCGGCCCGTAGACATCGGTGAGCCAGCTCGCGATCTCCATGACCTTGCCCTGCGAGGTCTCGAGCTCCTTGAGCTTCGCGATGGCCGCATCATCGGCGCGGTCCTGGGCGAGGAGCGGTGACGCGGCGATGGTGAGAGCGAGAGCGATGTGTCGAAGCACGAGCGATCTTCCTCGGGTAGGGTGCCTCTTGATTACGGCTCGTCGCCTTCGTGTGCTGACTGCCGAGGGCTGTTACTGAGTGCAAATTGCAGGTGCTGCATCGCCGAGAGCATGATCGTTCCGTTTCGACCCACTCACTCAGCATTCGAGCACATGCTACGAGCACTCAGTAACAGCCCTCGGCAGTCAGCCCACGCGATCCTGCTCGCTGCGCTGTTCGCCACACCGGTTCGCGCTCAGCAACCAGCGCCGCCCGATCTCGACGCGTACATCGCCCGCACGATGAAGACGTTCGAGGTCCCCGGTCTCGCCGTCTCGATCGTGAAGGACGGCCGAGTCGTGATGGCGAAGGGCTACGGCGTCCGACGACTCGGCGGCGCCGATGCCGTGGACGCGCACACGCGCTTCGGGATAGCATCGAACACGAAGGCGTTCACCGCCACCGCGCTCGGTCTCCTCGTCGAAGAGGGCAAGGTCGAGTGGGACGCGCCGGTCACGCGCTACCTGCCGTGGTTCGCGCTGAGCGATCCGTACGTCACCTCGCAGCTCACCGTCCGCGACCTGCTGGTGCATCGCTCCGGGCTCGGGCTCGGCGCGGGCGACCTGCTCTGGTGGCCGCCCTCGACGTACAACCGGAAGGAGATCGCGATGCGGCTGCGCCACATCCCGCTCGCGACCTCGTTCCGGAGCGCGTACGCGTACGACAACGTGCTCTACCTGGTCGCCGGCGAGGTGATCGAGGCGGTGAGTGGCTCGTCGTGGGAGGACTTCGTGAAGACGCGCATCCTCGACAAGGTCGGGATGCGCGAGGCGACGCTCCGCCACAGCGATGCCGGCGGCGCGGGCGCGAACGTCGCCGCCACGCACGCGCGCGTCGACGGCGTCGTGCGACCGATCGCGCCCTTCACGAGCGACAACACGAATCCCGCCGGCGGCATCAACGCCGGCGTCGACGACATGGCGAAGTGGATGATCGTGCAGCTCGATTCGGGGAGGCTCGCCGATGGCTCGCGCCTCTTCTCGCCACGCCTCTCGCGCGCGCTCTGGTCGGTCGTCACGCCGATCGGCACGGGGAGCGGTGTCGTCCCCGCGGGACTCGAGAGCCTGCGCGCGAACTTCAACGGCTACGGGCTGGGCTTCGGTCTCCGCGACTATCGCGGCAAGAAGCTCGTGCAGCACACCGGCGGGCTCCCCGGGTACGTGAGCAAGGTCGCGATGATCCCCGAGCTGCGGCTCGGCGTCGTCATCCTGACGAACGCGGAATCGGAGGAGGCGTTCGACGCGATCGCGTATCGGGTGCTCGATCACTACCTGGGCGCTGCGCCCGTCGACTACACATCGATCTGGGCCCGGCTCGCGCGCGAGAGTGCGTCGTCAGCTGCAAACGCCGCCGCGACCGGCGCCAAGCGCGACCCGGCCTCGCGCCCGTCGCTCCCGCTCGATGCGTATGCGGGCCGCTACGTGGACGCCTGGTATGGCGACGTGGCCGTCGCGCTCGAGCAGGGGAAGCTCGTGATGCGCTTCTCGCACTCGCCGCAGCTCTCGGGCGAGCTGGAACACTGGCGCAACGACACCTTCGTCGCACGCTGGCGCGACCGCGAGCTGCGCGCGGACGCGTACGTGTCGTTCACGCTCACACCCGAGGGCGCGGTCGCGGGCGCGCGGATGAAGGCCTTCGACCCGGCGACGGATTTCTCGTACGACTTTCAGGATCTGCGGCTGGAGAAGCGATAGGCCTGAGACCCGAGCGACGAGACCCGAGCGACGAGCGACGAGAGGGAGAGAGGCGCGTACCACTCCAAGCACCGACTTCAGATTGTCATTCCGAGCGAAGCGAGGAATCTCAGGCGCTTGGCGCGATGCTCCATCCTCCAACGCGCCGGAGATTCCTCGCTTCGCTCGGAATGACACACGTTCGTGTGGTACCTCTGACTCGGACAGTTCGTCTCGGGACTCGGGTCTCGGGTCTCGGATCCCGGGTCGCTCGTCGCTCGTCGCTCGTCGCTCGTCGCTCGGCTCTCGCGTCTCGCCTCTCGCCTCTCCGGTCTACCTCGGCGCCACCAACCGCACGTACCGCGGATTCCCCCGCACGCCTTCTAGCCAGGGATCGTTGTGCACGTCGAACTCCGCGAAGTCGAACTCGCGCGTCGTGCCCGGGAGGCTCTGGAAGCCTTGAAGCATTGGGATGCCCAGCGTGAGCGACTGGGCGAGGAGGTCGATCGCGCGATCGGTGTCGCCCAGCGCGGCCGCGATGCGCGCGCGCCACGCGGCGTGGCGCCCGCGCGGAAACAGCGCGGGCGGCCAGGCGGCCAGGACCGAATCCTCATGCATCGCCACCGTGCGGTCCCCGGTGCGCGCGGCCACGACCCCGAGCGCGCCGTGCGCGGCGAGGCGCGTCGCGTCGAGCTGCAGGGCGCGCTCGAGCACCGCGCGGGCCTCGGACCACTGCGCCGCCTCGGCGAGCACGAGACCCGTCTGCTCGAGCGTGACCGCGCTCGAGTCGCGGTACTCGTGGCGCCGCCGCACGACCTCCGCGAGGATCGGCCGCCACGTCGTGTCGTGGCCGTGCGCGCGAAGCTCGCGGCTCGTCGTGAGCAGGACGCGCACGTGCATCGCGCGCGAATCCCAGCGCTCGTTCGTCGCGCGGCCGGCGAGATCGGTCGCGCCGCGCACGTCGCCCAGCGCGGCCCGCGCGCGCGCTAGCCCGAGGAGCGACGCATCGCGCGTCGGGAACTGCCGGTACTCGGCCTCCGCGCTGGCGAGCTCGGAGCGGAAGTCGCCCAGCTCGTGCTCCGCCGACGCGCGCCAGTTCCAGTAGAAGGGGACGAGGAGTAGCAGGCCGCGGCGCGGATCGAGCTGCGAGAGCGCCGCGAGCGCGACGCGCGGCTGATTCGCGGCGACGGCGATGTGCGCGACGTGCGTGGCGACCTCACTCGACGCGGGCGTGGCGCGCGCGAGCTCCTGCACGTTGCGGAGCGCCGCGTCGTAGTCGCCCCGCACATCGCTCGCGACGAGGTCGTAGCTCGCCTGCTCGAGGCGCGCGAGCGTGCCCGAACGCGGCGCGACGAGCCGCAGCAGAGAGTCGGCCTGGCGCCACTGCATGAGCTCCGTGTGGAAGAACGCGGCCATCATCAGCGGCAGCGCGTAGGAGCTGTCGAGCGCCGCCGCGCGATAGGCGTGCTCGAAGGCGGCCGGCAGGTCGCTCCGATAGTACTGCTCCCAGGCGCGCGTGGTCTCGCGGAACGCCTCGTACGACGGAGGCGCCGTGCGTCCGATCCCCTGCCCCGCGGGGGTCGTGTCCACGGCCGCGGCGAGCATCGCCACCGCGCGCCGCGACACGTGATCGACGAGCGCCGCCAGGTCGTTCGCCGTGCCGCTCACGGGCCCGTAGGAGCGCAGCACGCGTCCGCTCTGGACGTCGGTGAGACGCACGTGGACGCGGATGCTGTCGCGCTCGCGGTAGTAGCGGCCGGAGATGAGCGTGCGGGATCCGGTCTCCTGGGCGAGCGCGACGGCGCGATCCCCGGTGCGGAGTGGGCGCGGGATGCCATCTACGACGTAGGCCGTGGCCATCGCGGTGCGCGCATCGACGACGTCGAACTCGCCGACGCGGCCGAGCGACTGGGTGACCCAGTCGGCGTTCATCTCGCCGAAGGCGTCGAGGGCCCGGTCGCCGGTCTCGTTCTCGAAGGGAGCGACGACGACGCGCCGGGCATCGAGCGCCGCGGGGGCACGCGTCAGCAACGTGAGGGTGGTCGCCCGGACGCTCGGCGGCGTCGCGACCCACGCGCCGAGGACGGTGACGATGGCGGCGCCGAGGGTGAGCGGGAGGAGTCGGCGTCGACGACGGCGGGCGCGGCGCGCGCCGGCGAAGGACGGGGGCGTCGGAACGGCGGGTGCGTGCGGCGTGGAGGCGGCGGCCAGGGGGGCCCCCCCCGAGTTCACGATCGCGCCGGAAGCCGCGGGGTGCATAACCATTTCCTCGCCACCAGCACCCGAAGCGCCCGATGCGCTCGCCGCCGACGACGCCATCGGCGCGGCCGGCGCCCGCTGCAGCTCCTCCGCGAGCGCGGCGACCGCGGGATCGGGCGGCGCCCCCAGCTCCTCGCGCACGATCGCCGCGTAGACGCGCGCGTGCGCGATCGCGGCCGCACGGTCGCCCTGCGCATCGAGCGCGCGCATGTATCCCTGCGCGACGCGGGCGCTCGTCGGATCGGCGTTGGCAAGCCGGCGCCACGCGTCGACGGCGCCGGCGGCGTCGCCCCGCGCCGCGCGCGCGCGGGCCGCGGATGCGAGCGCGCCGCGCCACGCCGACTGCAGCGTCGCTCTCTCGCCGTCGACCCAGCGCTCGAACTCCGGCACGTCGCTCAGATGGAAGCCGTCGAGGAACGGGCCTGCGTAGAGCGACGCCGCCGCCTCGGCGTCGCCCGCCTTGAGCGCGGCCTCCATCTCCACGACATCGACCGGCAGGACCGACGTGTCGAGGACGAGCGCATCGCCGCCGCCTGCGCCGAGCGTGCTATCTGGCAGGTCCTTTCGCAGCAGGAAGAGGAGCTGCGACAGCGCATGCCGCGCGCGCGGCGCGTCGCTCTCCGGCCAGAGCATGGCGACGAGCTTGTCGCGCGTGAGCCCCGTCGTTCCCGCTCGTGAGAGGAGCGCGAGGAGCGCGAGCCGTCGCCGCTGGGCCATCGAGCCGCTCAGCGCACGGTCGTCTTCGACCAGTGCGAGGCCTCCCAACGTCCGCAAGCGGAGCATGTGATCGCGGCTGATGCGCGTGTGATTCGCCTGTGATGGGTGCCGCGGAACGTGAACGTGCGCCGCTCGACCAAGGCCCGGCAAGGGGCACAGTGCCCATCACGGGACGAGCAGCGCGACACGCCCACCTCCATGGAGGCTCTCATGCGTACCGCGTCCCTCACCCTGCTCGCCGCCTCGTTGGTCCTCGCGCTCGGCGCGTGTTCCGATGACGAGACGACCGCGCCCACATCGCCGCGCGCCGGCATCGGCACCTCGCCGACGCGTCCACTCCCCGCGCCGAATCCGGAGATCGCGCCGCCCGACAAGGCCATGCTCTTCCATGGATACGTCGCCATCGGCACGAGCATCAGCATGGGCACCGCCTCGGACGGCGTGCTCGCGTCATCGCAGCAGGCGAGCTGGCCGGCGCAGCTCGCGGCGCTCGCGGGCGGCGGGATCTCGCTGCCGCTCGTCGCGTCGCCCGGATGCCGCTCGCCGCTCGTCGCGCCGATCGCGGCCGGCGTGCGCGTCAGCGGCGAGGCGGCGGGAACGCCGGCCGACCAGCTCTCCTGCGCGCCGAACGTCGCGGGTGTCGCGCTTCCTGCGCAGGACGTGGCCATCAACGCGGCAACGGCCTACGATGCGCTCAACACGACGCCCCAGAACACGCTCGATGCCGGGAACGTGAAGCTCTACTCGCGCGTGCTCCCGACCGGCAAGACGCAGGTGCAGGCGATGATGTCGCAGCACCCTGCCTTCGTCTCGATCGAGCTGGGCGCCAACGAGCTCCTCGGCGTGCGCAACGGCGTCTACATCCCCGGCGTGACCGTCGTGCCCTACGCGAGCTGGCTCACGAGCTTCCGCAAGGTGCTCGACAGCGCGCGCAAGGTGACGCGCTTCGGCGTCGTCGTCGGTCTCGTCGACCACACGCTGTCGCTCCCCGGCTTCCGTCGCGGCGGTGAGCTGTGGGTCGCGCGCGCGACGTTCGCGCCGTTCAACGTGCAGGTCTCGACCGACTGCGCGGAGAGTCAGAACGTGCTCTTCGTGCCGGTGCGCGTGCCGGTCGCCGTCGCGCAGGGCGTGGCGAACGCGAAGCAGGGGAAGGGGCCGTACGTGTTGAGCTGTCAGAACGCGCCGTCGTTCACGCAGATCCAGGACTACGTGCTCGACCCGACCGAGATCGCCGCGCTCGACCTGCAGCTCAGGCAGATGAACGACGCGATCGCCGCCGAAGCGCGCGCACACGGCTTCGCGACGTTCGCCCTGAGCGCGCTCTACGACCAGGCGAACAAGAAGGCGCCCTTCGACGCGGTGCAGTTGATGACGTCGGCCACACCGTACGGTCCACTCGTGAGCCTGGACGGCGTGCACCCGTCGGGCGCGGGATCGTCGGTGCTGGCGACGGCGGCGTGGAAGGCGGTGACGGCGAGGTACGGGATGGCGCCCTGAGAGGAGCGACGAGATGCGAGTGTGCCCCGGTCAACCACTACTGGCTGACCGGGGCACGCTCGCATCTCGTCACTCGTCGCTCGTCGCTATCTCACACTGCCCATGCTCTGCTCCAACGCCGGCGCGATGTTGAACACCACCGTCGAGCCGCGACCCACCGAGAGCACACCGCTCGAGGCGCGCCCCGTGCCACCGATCGGTTCGCCGATGAAGCGTACCTGGCCGGCCGGGATCTGCGAGGCGCGAACCGAGAACGTCGCCTTCGAGTTGCCCGTCACCATGCCGAGCCGGCGCGCGACGCCGTTCACGACCGCGTACACGGTGACGTCGCTGTAGTTGTCGTTCACCACCTGCACGGGGATCACGTCGGAGAGCTCGACCTCTCCGCCGGAGGATTGCTCGTAGGTGCGCCCGTGCGACGCGCACGCGGAGCCGGCGACGATGAGCCCGCCCGCGACGATCATTCGAAGTATGGATGCCGATTTCACCGCTCTGCCTCCTTCGTCACCCGGCGCGTCGTGCGCCGGGACGGAGTGATGAAAGGCAGATAGAGTGCCGTTCAGCGCACCGCGGCGGCCTGGCCCGCGGCCTCTTTCGCGAGCTGCTGCTGACGCCGCCCGAGCCATAGCCCCACCGCGAGGAAGAGCGCGGCGAACAGTGCCGCGGGCCACGCCGTCGTCGTGCGCGAGAGGCCGAGCGCGGCGAGCCCGGCGTAGATCCACGCGGCGAGCTGGTCGCCGAAGCGGTAGACGAAGGTCTCGATGAAGTTCTTCGCCTTGTACTTGTCCTCGCGCGGCACGACGGTGAACAGCACCTCCATCGCGGGGTTCGTGAGCGCGAAGTTGCTTCCGCGCCTGAGCACGTTGAAGCCGATGAACGCGGCGAGCGTCGGCACGAGTCCCGTCGCGCTCAGTCCGATCACGGTGAAGCCGACCATGCTGATGGCCGGCATGAGCGCGAGCGTCGCCGGCAGGCCGATCGCCCGGATGATCCGCCCCGTGAGGAAGAGCTGCGTGAGCACGGTGATCAGCTGGCTCGCGAACTCCATCTTCGCGAGAATCGCCGTCCGCGCCTCTCGGCTCGCGTAGGCCGCGCCGATGATGTCGGCCTGCTGGAAGTACAGGAACGTCGAGCCGATGGTGTACAGGATCAGGAAGGCGGCGATGCCTTGCAGGTATCGCGACCGGCTGACGTTCACGATGCCGGACCACGCACTCCCGCCGATCGGCTTGTCGGACGCCGGCAGCCGCGAACGAGAAGTCGCCGTTCCGCTCCCGACTCCCGACTCCCGATTCCCGACTCCCGAGCTTCTCGCCATCAACGTCACGATCCCCGTCGCGATCTCCAGCAGCACGAACGACACGATCAGCAGATTGACCGTCCCGATCTTCGCCGCGAGCGAGGCGGTCACCGCGCTCCCCGCGAGCGAGCCGAGCGTCCCCCCCACGCCGATGAAGCCGAACAACCGCTTCGCCTGATCGCTGCGGAACCGGTCCGCCATGAACGACCAGAACACCGACACGACGAACAGGTTGAAGACGCTCGTCCAGACGAAGAACACGCGCCCGATCCAGACGTCGCGGCCGAGCGCGGAGCCCGAGTCCGCGCTGCCGCGCATGAGCAGCCAGAAGAGCAGCAGGTTGAGGGCGAAGAACTGGTACGTGACCGGGATGAACTTCCGCGCCGGGAATCGCGCCACGAGCGCCGCGAACAGCGGCTGGCACACGAGCGTCGCGGCGAGCGTGCCGATGAACAGATACGGCAGCTTCGAGACGCCGGCCGCCACCCCCATCGCGTCGCGGATCGGACGCAGGATGAAGTAGCTCGCGAGCAGGAAGAAGAAGTACGTGCACGACAGGAACATCGTGCGCACCTCGCCCGCGCGGACGTCGACCAGTCGGGCCAGCAGCTTCTCGCCCGGGCTGCGCGCGAGGGGCGGGGCGTCGGAGATGGCGGAGGCGGCGTCGGTCACGCGGCGGAGGATGGACGTCCCCGCGCGCACACGGAAGGTCTGCGGGATGAACGGCTTGTGCTCCGGCACGGAGCGGCGGCGCGAGGGCGGGAGCGACATCCGCCGGCACGATTCGTCCCGTCACCTCGCCGTCCGTACCCATCGGCGTGGCATGCTGGCGCGTACCGGACGTTAGACTAGAATTGCCCGCCGCCTCGTCTTCCCCCGGACCGACGCGGCTTCGCACCCCTCTCGCCGTCGTGCGCGTGCCTCATCCGTCGTCCCGCCGAATCCACGGCCGCGCCGCCGCGACCGTGTGGCCCGTCAGCCTGAAAGCCATCGCGCTGCTCGCGACCGCGCTCGCCGTCCCCCACCGCGCCGTCCTCGCGCAGCAGAAGGGGATGGAGTTCACGCAGCAGGGACTGCTCGTCGCCAACTTCTGGCCCGCGCGCGACAAGGACTTCAAGCTCGGACGAAAGGCGGCCGACGCCGTACGCGACCGCGTCGGGAAGTATCTCAACAAGAAGGAAGTCGACGTCATCTCGGGATACGACATCAAGCAGCGCCTCGAGATCTCCGGCTACAACCCCGACACCAACCTCACCGCCGCCGACCTCCGCTCGCTCGGCCGCCGCGTGCGCGCGGACGAGTACATCGCCGGGACGATCGCGAAGAGCGGCGAGGGGTTCACCATCGGCGGACAGATGGTGCTCGTGCGCAACGCGCGCATCGGGCAGCCGCTCGCGAGCGCGACGAACAAAGAGCTCGACCTCGCCGCCGACCAGTTCGCGCGCGAGATCGCCGCGGCCCACAAGCAGCTCATCCCGCTCCGCCGGTGCGAGAACGCGATCCGCGAGGGGAAGGCCGCCGCGGCCGTCGAGGCGGCGCGCACCGGGATCGCCGCGTATCCGCGCGCCTCGCTCGCGCGGACCTGCATGGTGGTCGCGATGCGCGCCGCGGGCTTCGGCGCGACCGACGTGCTGCAGGCGTCGCGCGAGCTCGCGGAGCTCGACCCGACGAACCCGTACGCGCTCGAGTCGATGGCGGTGGCGCTCGACTCGCTCAGGCGGCGCGACGAGGCCGGCGACGCGTGGCTCAAGCTCGCCGCGACGGACATGGCCGACGTCGACCTGATCGAGCGCGTCGTCTTCGCGCTCGTCGACGACGGCAACGTGCGCAAGGCCGAACCGCTCATCCTCCGCGCGGTGCAGGAGTTCCCGGACACGCTGCGCCTCGTGCGACAGAAGTGGCGCGTGCTCTTCGAGCTGAAGAAGTGGCCCTCCGCGATCGAGACGGGCGAGCGCATGCTCGCGATGGACTCGCTGGCGGCGCACGACTCCTCGTTCATCCTGCGACTCGGGAACGCGTATCGCGCGAGCGAGAAGCCGCTCAAGGCGATGGAGATCGCGGTTCGCGGCGTGAACCAGTTCCCCGGCGACGCGCGCCTCTACGGCTTCTACGCGCAGATGGTGAAGGGCGAGAACGACGTCGTGCTCCCGCGCGGCATCGCCCTCTTCCCGAAGAGCGCCGAGCTGCTCGCGCTCAACGCGAAGGACCTGCGAGCGAGGGGGAAGCTCGAGGAGTCGCTCGCGGCCTCGAAGCAGGCCGTCGTGCTCGACTCGTCGCTCGCGCAGGGGCAGCTCGTCATCGCGCAGACGGAGTTCGACCTGGGGCGCCCCGACAGCGCCCTCGCCACGGTGCGCCGCGCGTTGATGACGGCCGCCGCGGCGCCCGACTCGCAGCTGGTCGCGCAGTTCTCGCTCGCGAAGGGGAACGCGCTGCTCCGCGCCGCGAACGGCACGAAGAAGCGCGAGGACTACGTGGTCGCGATGCATTACCTCTCGCTCGCCGACAGCCTCCGCTCCACCCCGCAGACCAAGTTTCTCCTCGGCGCGTCGGCGATGAGCGTCACGCAGCAGGCGCTGACCGAGGCGCCCAAGCTCCCGGAAAAGGCGCAGAGCTGCGAGCTCTCCCGACTCGGCAGCGAGACGCTCCCGATCGCGAGGGCGAGTCTCGAGGCGGGCCAGGAAGTGCAGCCGGAGGCGGTCAAGCAGTACCTGGCCTACCTCGATCAGATCGCGCCCTTCGCCGAAAAGCAGATCGCCGCGTTCTGTACGTGACGGTCTTTCCGACCTCCCTGCGCAAGGCAGGATGCCGTTCGATGCGCATCCAAAGGCCTCTGGGAGGTTCGGCATGCGATTCCGCCTCACGACGCTCGCGCTGCTCTGTGCGCTGAGCTCCGCCGCCACGCTCGCGCCGCGCACCGTGCGCGGGCAGAACCCACTCGAAGCGCTCAAGAAGAAAGCCGACGAGGCCCGCAAGAAGGTCGAGGAGGCGAAGCGGAAGGCCGACTCGACGACCGCGGCCGCGAAGAAGAAGGCCGACGCGGCGATCTCCCTCGTCGACTCGAGCATTGCCCCCTCGAGTGCGACGCCGCCGAACGCCGCCGCGCCCAGCGCGGCGCAGGGCGCCCAGCAGCGCCCCACCGCGCAGCCGGTGGCGGCCGGTCGCCGGGGGGCGCAGGCGGCTCCCGTCGCCGCGGCGGGCGGCGGCGCCGCCGCGAAGGCGCCCGGGTCCTCCGCCAAGATCGAGGCGGCGGTCCTCGTGAACGGCGAGCCCGGGATGCAGTACGTGCTGAGCCCCAGGGGGCAGCACCTCGCGGCGGTGATGCTGCGCGGCAGCCGCACCGTCGTCGTCCACGACAACGTCGACGAGCCGAAGTTCGAGGACGTCGTCACGGTCGCGAACAGCAACGCGCGCGTGATCTTCAGCGAGGACGGCGAGCACTGGGCCTACCTCGCGAAGGACGGCGACCAGTACGTCGTGATGGCCGACGGCAAGCCGGTCGCGCGCGGCGGCCCATGGCTCGCGCCCGGATCCCAGCCCACGGTCGCGAAGCTCGGCTTCACGCCCGGCTCGAAGCACGTCTGGTTCACGACGCACAAGCAGCCGTCGGTGCGGGACGAGTTCCAGCTCTTCATCGACGGGAAGCCCGGACCGATCTCGCACGACGCGATCGAGCCGCTCTTCAGCCCCGACGGCGAGCGCCACACCTACCTGCTCGCCACGAATCCGCTCCAGGGCGAACGCTCGCAGACGCTCATCATCGATGGGAAGCCGGCAGGATATCTCGCGGGCAACATGCAGTGGACGGCCGACTCGAAATCGCTCATCACGTCGCGGACCGTACCCGGCGTGGGCGCGATGGAGGTGCTGGTCGATGGGCGACCCGTGATGCGCGCGGCCGGCGTGCAGGTCCAGGTGCCGCCCGTCGGCCCGGGCTTCATGACCGTCGTGACGATGCCGTTCGTGAACAGCCGCCGGACCGTGTTCCTCACCGTCGGCACGCAGAAGGTGCCGGGGAGCGACTGCGCGGGTAGCGCCGGTTGGGACGTCGTGATGTTCACGCCCGATGCGAAGCACTGGGCCGCGCGCTGCCAGGACGGTCCCACCTCGTACTTCGTGATGGCCGACGGGAAGAAGGGGCAGACCTACAACCACGTCGGCGCCATGGCCTTCACCGGCGACGGGCGCGTCGTCTACCAGGCGACCATGAACAACAAGCAGTTCGTCGTCACGGGCGCCGAGGAGTCGAGCGCGTACACGATGCTCTGGGCGGAGTCGGCGGTGAACCGCGAGAAGCTGCGCGGCGGAGCCGCGGGGTTCATGCCGGCCGCCATCGCCGGCACGCACGTCGGCTACTTCGGCCAGACGGCGGCGCAGATGGGGCGCACGCGGACCTTCGTGCTCGACGGGAAGGCGCGCGACGTGGAGCAGCCGGGTGAGCTGGAGCCGAGCCCGGACGGGTCGCGCTGGGCCATCATCACGGGCGGCCAGTTCCAGGGCGTGATCGTCGACGGCACGCCGCACACGGGGATCGTGCTCACGGCCGACAATCGCACGAACGGCTGGCACCGCGTCGTCTTCAGCCCGGACAGCAAGCACATCGCATACGGCGCGCGCATCGACGACGGCACGTACGACCGCGGGATCGCGATCGACGGGCAATACCTGAAGATCGGCGGGATGCAGGATGCCGATCTGGTCGCCTTCTCGCCCGACGCGAAGCACCTGGCGTGGGTCGGCTATTCGGCGGGCGCGTCGACGCTCGGCGTCTACTTGGACGGGGAGCTGGTGATCGAGCTGGCGAATCAGAACCTGTCGATCCGGAACGAGCCGGCGCCGCGCTGGGCGTGGCTCCCCGACGGGACGCTCTCGTTCGTGGCCCAGGACGGCGATGCCATGAAGCGCTTCCGGGTCACGCCGAGTACGAGCACGAGCCTGGAAACAATGCTGTCACGCGCGGCGCGGCCCGCGAAGTGAGGTCGACGGGGCGGTACGCGGCTTGCCCTTCGCACGGCTGACATCGACTCCTTCCCGCGAGGGCACCATGGATCTTCTCACCTGGCTCATCGTCGGTCTCGTCGCCGGCGTGCTGGCATCGCTCGTCATGGGCGGCACCGGCTACGGCCTGATCGGCGACATCGTGATCGGCATCGTCGGCGCCTTCGTCGGCGGCTGGATCTTCGCCCGACTCGGCGCAGGCGTGCCGTTCGGGGGGATGGCCGGCACCATCTTCGTGGCGTTCATCGGCGCCGTGGTGCTGCTGTTCCTCCTCCGGCTGATTCGAGGCGCGAGCGTTCGAAGGATCTGAACTACATCGGTCGCGGTTCGCGGGAGTCGGGAGTCGCGTGCAAACGGGAAGCATCCCGAGGCACGCGATTCCCGACTCCCGCGGAGCATCCAGCAGCCGTTCGAGTGCACTTCTACGCCTCGGAGCGTAGCGCGATCATCGGATCGACCTTCGTCGCCCGCCGCGCCGGCAGCCAGCTCGCGAGTGCCGCGATCACCAGCAGCACCGCCGTCACGCTCACGTACGTCATCGGGTCGCTCGGCGTCACCCCGTAGAGCATGCTCGCCATGAGCCGGCTCACCGCGAACGCGCCCGCGAGCCCGACGAGCGCGCCGCCCACGGCGAGCCGCGTTCCCTGCGCGACCACCATCCGGCGGACCTCGCCCGGCGCGGCGCCGAGCGCCATGCGGATCCCGAGCTCGCGCGTGCGCTGCGTGACCAGGAACGAGAGCACGCCGAACACGCCGACCGCCGCCATCGCCAGCGCCACGGCGGCGAAGAGCGTGAGCAGCGCCATCGACCAGCGCGCCGGGGCGACCGACTCGCGTACGTACTCGTCCATCGTGCGCACGTCCTGCACGGGGAGGGATGGCGCGATGCCGCGCATCACCTCGCGCGCCGCACGGGTGAGCGCCGCGGGATCGCCCGTCGTGCGGATCATGAAGTTGAACGTGTCCCACCACGGCGTGAGCCCGGTCGGCATGTAGACGATCGGCAGCGGATCGGCGCCGAGCCCCGCGTCGCGCGTGTTCCCGACGATGCCGACGATCGCCGCGCGGTCGAACAACCGATTGTCCGGGGCGCCGAGGTAGATCTCCTTCCCGATCGGGCTCTCGTTCGGCCAGTACTTCTTCGCGAGCGCATCGTTGATGAGGACCGACGGCGTGTGGTCGCGGCGGTCGTCGTCCGTGAGCAGTCGGCCACGGAGCAGCGGGACCGCCGCCGTCGCGAAGTAGTCGGGCGAGATCACGCGATACGCCTCGGCCGGCGGCGTCACGCCGGCAGGGAGCGGACGATCGTAGATGTTGAGCCACGCGCCATTGCGCCGACCCGTCACCGGGAGGGTGCTGATCACCGACGCGGCGCGCACGCCCGGCAGCGCGCGCAGACGCTCGAGCGCGAGCGGAACCCCGGTCAGGTGCTGCTTGTCCTTGAACGAGATGCGGAACGTCAGCAGATGCTCCGTGCGCAGTCCCGGGTCGACGCGCGTGAGCATCGCGAAGCTGCGAAGGAGGAGACCGGATCCCGCGAGCAGCACCATCGCGAGCGCCAGCTCGGACATCACGAGCGCCGAGCGCCCCCATCCTCCACGCGCCGAGCCGCGCGTCCCCTCGCGCAGCGCCTCCGCCGACTGGGCGCGCACGAGCTGCAGCGCCGGCGCGAGACCGAACGTCACGCCCGCGAGCATCGAGACGAGGAGCGTGAACGCGAGGACGCCGCCGTCGAGCCCGATCTCGTCGGTGCGCGGCAGCACGACCGATGTCTGTGCGAGCAGGAGCTTGAGCAGCATCCATCCCACGGCGACGCCGGCCACGCCGCCCGCGAGCGCGAGCACGAGGCTCTCCGTCAGCAGCTGACCGAGCACGCGCGAGCGCGACGCGCCGATCGCCTGCCTGAGCGCGATCTCTCGCCGACGCGCGGCGCTTCGGGCGAGCATGAGGTTCCCGAGGTTCGCGCACGCGATGAGGAGCACGAGCACCACCGCGCCCATCAAGATCCCGAGTCGCGTGCGCACGTCGCCGATGATCGTCTCGCGCAGCGGCTCGACGTGGATCGCGAGCTTCGTGTTGTACTTCGGCCAGTCGCGCTCCATGCGAGTGGCGATCGTGGCCATGTCGGCGCGCGCTCGTTCGAGCGTGACACCGTCCTTGAGTCGCGCGACGACGCTCAGGAAATACTGATCGCGGTTCGCCTTGAAGTCGGGCGTGAATGCGGATGGCTTCCAGTACGCGCTCGCGCCGTCGGGAAAGCGGAAGTCGGGCGGCATGACGGCGACGACCGTGCGCGGCGTGCCGTCGAGCGTGAGCGTGCGACCGATGACGCCCGGATCACCGCCGAAGAGGCGCTGCCACGTCGCGTGGCTCAGCACGATGGCGTTCGGGTTCGCCGACTCGTCGGCCTCCGTGTACGCGCGTCCGAGCAGCGGCCGCACGCCGAGCACGGAGAAGAACTCACCGGTCGTGTTGACGCCGAGGAGCGTCTCGGGCTCGCCGATGCCGGTGAGCGTGACCTGCCCCTGATCCCACGCGGCCAGGGTGGTGAACGCGCTCGCCTGTCGCCGCCAGTCGTAGAAGCTACCGGGCGACGTGCTGCCGAGCTGCGTGGGGCGCGTGTCGGCGCCCGCTTCGCCGAGGGCGACGAGCCGGTCGGGGCGCGCGAGCGCGAGCGGTCGGAGCAGCACGCCGTTCACGAGCGAGAAGATCGCGGTGTTCGCACCGATTCCGAGCGCGAGCGTGATGATCGCGATCAGCGCGAACGCCGGCGCGTGCACGAGCGAACGCAGGGCGTAGCGCACATCCTGCCGCAGTGAGTCCAACATCGATTCCTCTCGGGCGTTGGGCATGAGGGGCGGTACGAGCGCGCGGGCACGGCGCGCATCGCGCGCGGCGTCGCGTCGGATCTGGCGCGAGGTGCGGACGAGATCCGCCAGCTCGCGCGCGAGGTGCGCCAGCGCGGCGCGCCCGCCGCCGGCCGCGCGCGCCTCGGCGTGCAGCTCATCGAAGAGCGCGCTCATCGCGCCCCCGTGCGCGGCGCGGGCGGACGCGGGCAGCAGCCGCAGGGCCGCGCGATAGGCGCGCGAGGCCCATGGACGCGAGCTCACCGCGCGCCTCGCGCACTCGGCGCCGTGCGCGTGGACGGGAGAAGCCGCTTTTCGCGCGCCTGCGCCGTGAGCCGCTCGAGCCGCCGTGCTTCCTCGCGCGCCGCGGCGCGTCCACGCGTGGTGATGCGGTAGTAGCGGCGCCGCGGATCGCTCTTCTCCCCCGACGGCGGCGCGTCGAGCTCCTCGATCCAGGCGACGTCGAGGAGTCGCTTCATGGCGGCGTAGAGCGTGCTCGCGGTGAGATCCACCTCGCCGCCGGTGCGTTCACGGATGTCCTGGATGAGCGCGTACCCGTGCAGCTGCGCGTCGACGAGCGAGAGCAGGATCTGGAAGACGGGCGTGGACAGAGGCGCGGGAGCGTCGTCCGTGGCGGCGGCGGTGAGCGGGCGTGGGGGCATCCAGTGGCTCCGTGGGACGGTATACCGTCTTACGGTATAGTGGACAGCGAGTATCGCGGAAGGGTTTGCAGGGGAGTCGGGGAGCCGACGCTAGGGACCATCGCGCCACGCGCCCCAGATTCCTCCGCTGCGCTCGGAGTGACGACCCAATGGGCTGTCATTCCGAGGGAGCGCAACGACCGAGGAACCTCCGGCGCGTGGCGCGTCAGGGCCGACCGAGGTCGGTGTCGAACCGCGGTCCGCGTGACCGGGCCGAAGGCCCGGCGCGCGTACTCCCGACTCCCGCGACCCGACTCCCGATGCCCTTCGCCCGCGCTTACTTGTCGATCATGTCCTTGAGCGCGTCCTTCACCTTCGCATCCTCCGACCGTCCCAGGTACTGGATCGCGCGCCGCCGCAGCGAGTAGTCCGTCTCCGTCTTCGCGATCGACAGCAGCTTGTCCGTCGCCGCGCGCGTGCCGAGCTGCGCGTAGGCGCCGATCAGCCCCTCCTTCATCTCGCGATCGCCCGCCTGGTCGTAGAGTCCCACCAGCCGCTCCCCCGGAATCCCCGCGCGGTCCGCGAGGCTCACCGCTCGGCGGCGCAGGCGTGGCAGCTCCTTCTCATCCCGCGCGATCGCCAGCAGCCACTTCGCGTTGTCGGCGCCGCCCATCTCCGCGACGGCGTTGAGCACCGTCTCCTTCGCACGCTCGCCATCGAGCGATTTGTACAGGTCACGGAGGTAGGCCGCGTCGCTCGACGTGGCGTACTCGCCGCCGAGCGCGCGGAGCACGGCGCTCCGCACCTCATCGCCGAGATCGGTGCGCTTCGCGGCCTCGCGGAGGAACTGGCGCGAGCGTGGGTCGCCGCTGCGCGCGAGCGCCTGCACCGCCTGCTTCGCGAGCCACGGATCCTTGTCGCTGCGCGCGAGCGTGAGGAGCGGCGGGATCCCGTCGCCGCGCTCGAGCCGCGCGAGCGTCGAGAGCGCGTGCTGCCGCACCGCCTGCGCGTCGCGCTCGTCCTTCGCGATGTCGCCCAGCAGGGCGACGACGCGATCCGGCGCGACGCCGCCGCCGTTGCGCTGCTCGACCTCGCGCGCGAGCCACGTGATCGCCGAGCGGCGCGTCTCGCGCGGGCGCGCCTGGTCGCGCGCGAGCGCGAGCAGCTGCGGCGCGATCGTCGCGCTGTCCGCGATCGCCGCCGGCAGGATCGCGTCGCGCCCCGGCTTCCCCTCGTTCTTCTGCGCGACGCCGAGCAGGAACTCCGCCGCGTCGGCCCCGCTCACGCGGCCGAGGCTCGTCACGCCCGGCTCCGACGCGGGCGGCGGGCCGACGTACGTATCGATGTCGACGATCTCGCCATCGGCGCGCGCGACGACCACGCGCACGGGCCCCTTCTCGCACTGATCGCGATTGAAGTCGCCGTTCCAGTTTCCGACGTACGTGCCGTTGCCGACCATGAGGAAGCCGCGGCCGTTGCCGCACACGCCCTCACGCGCGGCGAAGGTGAACGACACCGCGCCGGCGGGGGCGCGCGTCACGCGCTGCGCGAGCGACTGCGCCTCGAGCGCGCTCGCGCACGCCAGCGACACGGCGACGATGTACAGCGGGGCGCGGCTCATTGTCCGATGATCTCCATGAGGAGCTTCGTCGTGCGCGGATCGTTCTTGCGCGAGAGCGCGTTGATCGCGCGGCGCCGCAGCTGCGGATCGGTCCCACTCTTCACGATGTCGAGCAGCTTGTCCGTCGCCTCCGGCTCCTTGCGATAGGCGTAGACCTCGATCAGCTGCTCGCGCAGCGGCCGCTCGCTCACGGCGTCGTAGAGCTTCACCGCGTCGCCGATGGCGACGGTCGACTGCGCCGTCCACCGGAGCGCCGACGCGCGCAGCTCCATCGGCTCCTCGGCGTTGCGCGCGAGCGACATCAACCACTGGGCGTTCTCCGGTCCGCCCACGCGCGCGATCGTGCTCACCACGCGCTCGCGCAGACGATCGCTCTGCAGCTTTGGGTAGAGCGCGCGCAGGAACGCGACGTCGTCCGGCGACGTGCGCTCGCGCTCGTACGTTCCGATCGCCTCGGCACGCAGCCGCTCGCTCGCGTCGGCCCGCTCGATGAGCGCGCGGACGAGCGTCCTCGCGCGCGGGCTCGGGTGCGACGCCGCCGCGCGGATCGCGGCGCGCTGCACGCGCTCGTCGCTCGACGTGCGAAGCAGTTCCTCGATCCCCGCCAGCCCGCGATCGCCCGGCACCTTCGAGAGCCAGAGCGTCGCCTCGACGCGCACGTCGCCATCGGGATCGTTCTTCGCGACGTCGATCAGCGTTTCCGCCGCCGACGAATCGCCGCGCTGCCCAATGAGGAACACCGCGCGGCGGCGGAGCGGCGCCGAGCATTCGTCTTTCTTCGCGAGCACCTTGCGGAGCATCGGCGCGACGGAGCTGGGGTCGGCCTGCGAGAGCGCGGAGAGCGCCTCGCTGCGCACCGCCTGTTCTTCCTGATCGCAGGGCGCGCCGGTGGCGCCGCTCGCATCGCGCTCGAGACTCGCGGCCGCCTGCTGGTCGCCCCGCGCGGCGAGCGCGCCGCGGATGCGCGTCGCCAGCGCGGAGGCGTCGGCCTGCGTCTTCGCCTGCGGGAAGCTCTTGCGCTGCTGATCGAGCGAGTTGAGCGCGAGGCGCAGCTCATCGGAGGAGCCGATGCGATATCGGGCGAACGCGTCCCAGTAGAGCGCATCGGGCGCGTACTCCGAGCGCGGATACTTCTGCGCGAGATCGCGGAACAGCTGCGACGCGCGCCGATAGTCGCCGCGGTTGAGCAGATCGCGCGCCTGGCGGTAGAGCGAATCGGCCGGATCGTCCGACGCCCACCCTGGTGGCGGCGAAGTGCGGAAGCGCGATTCGGGGGCGAGCCCGGGGAACGGCGAGATGACGTCGGGCGCAACCCACGCCTTCGGCGCGAGCGCCATGACCGGCGGTGTCGCCGGTGTCGCCCACACCATCGGCGCCTCGGGCGTCGGCGGGAGCAGCGGCTTGTCGGGCCAGGCCATCGGCTGGACGTCCAGCATCGGAGCGGCCGGCGTCGCCCAGAGCGGTGCGAGGTCGGCGGGGGGCGTCTTCCACGAGAGCTCCGCGCTCGGCGCGAGCAGCTTGAACGGCAACACGTCGGCGGGCATCGGCGCCAGCGCGGGTTCGGCCGGCCATGCGTCGAGCGGCACCATGTCATCCGACCAGACGCGCGCCGGGCGCGGCGTCTTCTCCGCGCGCGGAGTCTTGGCGGGGCGCGGCGTCTGTGCCGCGAGCGCGAGTGGGACCGCGGCGCAGATGAGCGTCGCGGCGGCACGAGCGAGGAGAAGCGTTGAGCGTCGCATGGGTTCAGTCGTCCGAGCTGCCGGAGGTGGTCGCGAGCCCCGCGGCCGCTGAACGCAGGCGGGGCACGACGTCGTGTTGGTCGAGCGCGCGCGTGATGAGCTCCAGCTCCGCGCGCGATTCGGGAGAGCGCGGCCGCGCGGGGATGCGCGCGACCTGGGCGAGCACGAGCTCGAGGTCCTGCAGCAGGTTGCGGAGCTCGGGGTCGAGCGCGGCCGGCGAGTCGAGCAGCAGGCGCGTGGTCGAGAGCAGCTCCGACGCCTGCGTGGCGAAGCGGCGGTCAGCGGTGCCGCTCTCCGCGTCGCGGCGGAGCGCGACGAGCAGGGCGACCGTCTGGCCGAGGTACTGCGAGGTGGCGGCGGCGACCGGCGTGTCAGTGATCGGCGTCTGCAACGGCGGCGGCGGCATCACCGCGCTCCCGGCGATCGCGACGGACGATCCGTTTGCAGCTGACGGCGCCGTGCGACGGGCCGCAAACCATCCGAGACCCACGCCAATGGTCAGCGTGGCCGCGGCGGCGAGCGAGGCGGCGCGAAAGGAGAGGGAGCGTCGCGCGCCGCTCCACCGCGTCGTCGGCCGCGCGAACGCCGTCCGCTCCACTTCGGCCCACATCGCGTCGAGCGGAGGCTCCGCCGGCGTGTTGTAGGTGCGGCGCGCATCGCGCAGCAGGTCATCCAACTCTTCGTCCCGCAACATGTCGTGCTCCAGTCGTTCGGTCGGCGCGCCGTCCGGTGTGGTCAGTGCGCGAAATCCGCGAGCGCGACGCGGAGTCGTCCGCGCGCGTCGAACAGCCGTGATTTGCTCGTTCCTTCCGCCACCCCCGTCGCCGCCGCGATCTCGGCGTGGGTGTAGCCTTCGATGTCGTGCATCACGAGCGTGACCCGGAGCGTCTCGGGCAGCTCGTCGATCGCCAGCGCCAGCCGGTGCCGCAGGTCGGGCTCGATGACGCGTCCGCCATCGGTGGTCCATTCGGCGCGCGCGGCGCCGCCTGCGTGCAACCACCCTTCACGCGTGGACCCGTCATCGCCGGCCGTCAGCTCCTCGATCGGCGTCTCGCGGGCGCGGAGTCGGCGGACCTTCCGCATGCCGTTCGACGTGACGGTGATGGCGATCCGGTGCAGCCACGTGCCGAATGCCGCCTCGCCGCGAAAGCGATCGAGCTGCGCGAAGGCCCGGACGAACGTGTCCTGAGTGAGCTCGCGCGCGAGGTCGATCTCGCCGGTCAGCCGGTGGATGAGCCGGAAGATCCGCGGGGCGTGCGCGTCGTAGAGCGCCTTGGCCGCGTGCCGATCTCCGTTCCCCTCGAGGACGCGCGCGATGAGCGCGCGCTCCGACTCAGGCCCGTCCACCTGGTCTCGCTGCTGGACGACGATCGCTGCGTGTGACATGCGTACGGCTATGGACACGCGATGGCGGCGAACCGTTCGCCGTACAGGCTACGATTGCGCCGGAGCAGTCGGGAGTCGGGAGTCGGGAGTCGGAGTCGGGAGTCGGAGATGAACGTCGCCCGCCCTGGGACGCGTCCCGAGGCGGGCGACTCCCGACTCCCCACTCCCGACTCCCGATGTCCCTACGGCTTCTTCCCCTTCTCCCCCGGCCCTTTCGCCGTCACGGCATCCGTCGGCGGCGGCGTGATCTTGAAGCTGAACGCCTGCTGCACCAGCTGCCGGACCTTCGTCGAGTGGGCGATGGCCGGGTGGAACCGCATGCCCGGCAACGCGCTCCGCACGGCCTCGATGAATTCGGGGTGCGTGCTGTCGAGCACCCGGAACGAGGTCGTATCCACGAGCCCCAGCGTGTCGACGACGAACTGGGCGGCGACCTGTCCCTGGATGTTCTGCGCGAGCAGCTTGGGCGGGTACGCCGGGGCCGCGCTGTCGGGGAAGCGCGTGACGGCGGAGTCGACCTCGAGCACCGTCATCACCGTGTCGGCGACGACCGGCGGCGGCGGCGCGGGCTCCTGCAGGGCTCCCTCGTCCGTTCCCTTCCCGGCCGCGTCGTCCGGGACCGGGGCCTTTCGCTCGATCTTCCGAACGATCGTGCCCTCGTTCCCGCCCCCCTTCCCGGCGACCGTGAACTCGAGGCGGGGGGTATTCACCTTCTGCGGCTTCTGGCTGAGGATGTGGTCCATGGGGACCAGGAAGCGAACCGTTTCGCTCACGTCCTGTTCCTCGCCGGGTGCCGCTGGGCGCGTGGCGGCGACCGCCGCGCTGATCATGAGCGCGTGCACCGACAGGCTGATCAGCGCGCCCTGACTGATCCATGCCCGCCGAGCCTGCGACTCGAAGAGCGTGAGCATCATGGGGCCTCCCGCGTTCGATGCCCGGGACGCGATGCGTCCCTGGTGCATTATCGGGTCCGCCCCGTCGGCAGGCAAGCGACTCCGTCCCGCCAGATCGCGGCTCGTCCCTCGCGCCCCGGAGACGCCTAGGGGCGCCGCTCGTGCATCATCGCCGCGAGCTCCTTCACGACCTTCGCCGCCACCAGCGCCGCCCTGCCGCGCACGTCGAAACGCGGGTTGAGCTCGACCACATCCGCGGCGACGATCGGCGCCTCGAACGCGTGTATCAGATGGAGCGCGTCGACGAGCTGCCGCACGCTGCACCCGCCCGGCTCCGGGTGCGAGATCCCCGGCACGAACGCCGGATCGAGCACGTCGAGGTCCACGCTCACGTACAGCGGCCCGTCGATCTCGAGGTCGGCGATCTCGCTCCACGCCGCCATCGCGATCGTCTCGACGCCGAAGCGCTTCGCCTGCTCGCGCTGGTGCGCGGTGCGCGTGCGGATCCCGACCTGCACCAGGCGCGACGCGTGACCCTCCTCCATGATCCGCGCGAAGGGGCAGGCGTGCGAGTACCGGTCGCCCTCGTACGCGTCGTAGAGATCCGGGTGCGCGTCGAAGTGGACGATGGTGAGCCGCGTCGCGTGGCGGCGCGCGGCGCGCACGAGCGGATACGTCACCGAGTGGTCGCCGCCGAGTGCGAGCGGCCGCTCGCCGCGCGCGAGCAACGCGTCCGCGGCCGCGTCGATGGCGGCGCGCGGGTCCGCGCCGTCGGCGAACGCGACATCGCCGGCGTCCGCGAGCACGGCGGGATCGCTCGTGTCGATCCCGAGCTCGCTCCAAGCGTTCGACGAATCGACGCGGAGCGCCTCGCGGATGGCCGGCGGGCCGTCGGCGCTGCCGCGCGCGTACGACGACGCGAGATCGTACGGCACGCCGAGGAGAGTGGCGGCCGGAACCGAGGAGTGCGCATTCATGCGCGAGAAGCTAACGGCCGCGCGCTCAGATGCCCGTCGGATACGTTTCCGCGACCTCCTCGTCCTCGCGCACGGCGACGAGCTCGATGGGCTCGACCGCCGTCGTCTCGTCGATGTGGATCACCGCGTCGAACTGTTCGCCGAGGATCGCCGTGAAGTAGTGACTGCGCCGCTCGGTCCGCGGCAGGTAGATGACGCCGATCGCGCGCTCGAGGAGCGCCGCGCTCATGCGCTCGCGCAGCCACGGGTCGTCGCGAATGGGCACGACGAAGCGCGGCACGCCCACGTCGTGAAAGAGGCGCTCCCAGCTCCCCGCGAGCGACGGATTCACCGCCTTGTGCTCGGCTGGCGCGTCCCAGTCGGAGGCGGCGGTCACGAAACCCGTGTGCGTCGTCTGCCCGATGAGGACCGCGTCCGCGCCGAATCGCTCTCGCGCGAGCTGCCCCAGCGTCAGCTCGCCGCCGTTGCCCAGCTCCGTCGCGCGCGCGTCGCCGACGTGCGAGTTGTGCGCCCAGATCACGACCTTGGGCGTCGCGCGCGTGGTGGTTCCGAGATGCGTGACGAGCGCCTCGAGCGTCTCGGCCATGTGGCGGTCGCGCAGGTTCCACGACGACGCGCGCCCGCGGAACATCGACCGATAGTAGACCTCCGCGTTGCGCACGAGGCGCGCGTTCTGCTCGGCGCTGAAGAAGGCATCGGCGTCGCGCCGTCCGTCGCGCGGCGCGTACTCGCTCGCGCGCTGTCGGAGCTCCAGCAGCTGACGCACGACGGCATCCTCGCACGAGCGACCGAGGTCCATGCTCGCCACGTAGCCGTACGCCTGCGGATCGTCGTTCACGTGATCGAAGCAGGCATAGCGAAAGCGCGCGCGCTCGGCCGCATCGGGATCCACGCGATCGAGATAGTGGACCACCGCGCGCATCGAGCGGTGCAGACTGTAGAGATCGAGGCCGTGGAAGCCGCACTGCTTCGCCGGGTCGCCGACGTCGATGTTGCGCAGGCGCAGCCACTCGATGAATTCGAGCACGTCGGCGTTGCGCCACATCCACTGCGGGAAGCGCTCGAAGCCGGCGAGCGCGTCGATGCCGGTGCGATCGTGGCCCTGACAGGTCACGTAGCAGTGCACGCGATCGGCGTCGGGCCAGTCGGCCTCGACGGCGACGGCCGTGAATCCCCTCTCGACGATGAGGCGCTTCGTCAGCTCTGCCCGCTCGCGATAGAACTCGTGCGTGCCGTGCGACGCCTCGCCGATGAGGACGACGCGCCGATCGCCGATGAGATCGAGCAGCGCGTCGTGATCGACGCGGTCGTCCGGACAGAGGCGCACACGCTCGCGCAGTTCGTCGGCGAAGCGTTCCGAGGACTGACGTCGCATGCGACGAAACCGTCGCACGCCGCGTACCGCGCCGAGTAGCTTTCCCGCGACTTCAACCGACACGCTTCGATGAAATTCGTTCAGCTCGGCCGCACCGGCCTCACCGTCTCGCGCCTCTGCCTCGGCTGCATGAGCTACGGCGATCCGGCCTGGCGGCCGTGGGTGCTGACGGAGGAGGAGGCGCGCCCGTTCTTCCGCCGCGCGCTCGAGCACGGGATCAATTTCTTCGACACCGCCGACATGTACTCGCTCGGCGCGAGCGAGGAGGTCACGGGCAAGCTGCTGCGCGAGATGGCGCGCATGGACGAGATCGTCCTCGCGACGAAGGTCTTCAATCCGATGCGCGGCAACGCGCCCAACATGAGCGGGCTCTCGCGCAAGCACATCGTGCAGGCGTGCGAAGCGAGCCTGCGGCGCCTCGGCGTCGAGACGATCGATCTCTATCAGATCCATCGCTTCGACGCGACGGTCCCGATCGAGGAGACGCTCGCGGCGCTCGATCATCTCGTGCAGGCCGGCATGGTGCGCTACATCGGCGCGAGCTCGGCGTACGCGTGGCAGCTCGCGCGCGCCGTCTACACGTCGGACCGCGAAGGATGGTCGCGCTTCGTCTCGATGCAGAATCACTACAACCTCCTCTATCGCGAGGAGGAGCGCGAAGTGATCCCATTCTGTCTCGAGGAGGGCCTCGGCGTGCTGCCGTGGTCACCGCTGGCGCGCGGGATTCTCGCGCGTGGCGAACGGCATCGCTCCGGCGCGGGCCCGACGTCGCGCAGCGACACCGACGCGTACTCGGCGCAGCTCTACGACTCGCCGGATGACGATGCGGTGCTCGCCGCGCTGCGCGACGTCGCGCACGCGCGTGGCAGCACGCCGGCGGAGGTGGCGATGGCGTGGCTGCTCGCGCGACCAGGCGTGACTGCGCCGATCGTGGGCGCGACGAAGCTCACGCATCTCGATGCGGCGGTGAAGGCGCTGGACGTGACGCTGACGAGCGAGGAGGTCGCCACGCTCGAGGCGCCGTACAGACCGCACGCGATTCGCGGGCATTCGTAAAGACGTCGTCATCCCGAGCAAAGCGAGGGATCTCGGTGGTCGACGGCGCGCACTGGGCGAGCCACTGGAACCACCGAGGTCCCTCGATCGCTGCGCTCCCTCGGGATGACAGCTAGTCGGATGACTGCGGGAGCATCACTGCCGCGCGTGGTGCTCTCGCCGCTGGAACGCGAGGAACTCGCGCACCGCCGAGAGCGCGAGCGAGTCCGACGTCGTGATCCGCACCTGCCCTCCGCGCGGCAATGGCGAGAATTCGTAGCGCAGAACCGCGTGGCGTGCGGAGAGTGTGGACACTCCCGGCACCGCGGTCGCGTGTACGAAGCCCGGCGTGGCGAAGTCGCCCTCGCCGAACTGGCGCGCGATCGTCCGCAAGTGCGTGCGAACCGCCTCCGTGCGCGTCGAGTCCTCACGATCGTTCTGCAGCACGATGCGGCCGCCGTCGGGCAGATCCTCGAAGATGTGCGACGACGTGTACTGATCGACGCCCATCGCCGTGGCGCCGCGCGTCTGCAGCGAGGCGAAGGCGGTGTCCTGGGTCGCCGCGTCGCGACGCGTCTGCTCGGCCGTCATCGCGGCGTGATGCGTCGCGTGATCGTGCATCGCCATGCTCGTGTCGGCGCGAGGAGTGGCCGCGATCTGCGCGGTGCGCGCGCGACAGGCGCTCGCGCCGACGAGGAGTCCGATGACGGCGAGGCGGCGGATGGAGAGGGTCGGCACGAGTGCGCTCACGGGCGTTAGGATACGCGCACGATGCCGCGCGCGCAGCGCGCGCACTGGAACCGAGGTTCCATCATGATCGATCCACGCCTGCTCCGCGATGTCCGTTTTCTGCACGGCCTGCGCGCCGAGACGCTCGAGGCGCTGGCGGCGCGCGCGGTCGAGCGCCGCTTCGCGTCGGATGAGGTGCTCTTCACCGCCGGGAGCGAGTCGCGCGGGCTGTACATCGTGCTCGAGGGGCGCGTGCGCGTGATGCGCGCGAGCGGCGGGCGGCAGCACGTGGTGCACGACGAGCGCGCCGGCGGCACGCTCGGCGAGGTGCCGCTGTTCGATGGGGGCGGCTACCCCGCCACCGCGGTCGCCGCCGAGCCGACGCGCTGCGCGATCATCGATCGCCCGACGCTCGCGGCGGCGATGCACAGCGATCCGGACATGGCGTGGACGCTTCTCGCGCGTCTCGCGGCGCGCGTGCGCACGCTCGTCGCGCGCGTGGACACGCTGGCGTCGGATGACGTGTCGACGCGACTCGCGGCGCTGATCGTCTCCCGACTCGACGCAGTACCGCGCGCGACGACGTTCACGCTTGGCGCGACGCAGCACGCGGTCGCGGAGGAGCTGGGCACGGTGCGCGAGGTGGTGGTGAAGGAGCTGCGTCGCCTGCGTGAGGCGGGCGTGATCCGGGCGGCCGGGCGCGGACGGTGGACGGTGGTGGATGAGAAGGCGCTACGCGTGAGGGCGCAGGGCCACCGGTAGCAGTCATTCGTCACCCGCCCATTCTCAGCGCGTCCGCGGTCGGCCAGTCCGGAAACGCGATGTCGATCGCAGAACCTTCCCAGTAGGCGTAGAACCCATCGTCGATCACCGGGCGAAGCTCGCCGCCATCGGGAAGGGTGCGGCCATAGACGCGATCGAAGTGCTCGCCCCAATCCGGACGCGAGCCGTCGAGATCCGTGAAGCCGTACTCCTTCGCGAGGCGCCACGAGCTGAAGACGCGCCCCGACTTCGCCTTCACGTTCGGATCCGCGGCGAGCGCCGCGATCGCGCGGCCGACGAACGCGGGCGACTCGGAGACGAGGAAGTTCGGATCCTTCTTGCCGGCCTCGCGCCACGTGTCGGCGGTGACGCCGAAGTGGTCGAGCATCTCCTCGGAGCGCAGGAAGCCCGGCGTCACGGCGACGCTCGTGATCGAGGTGCGGCGCAGCTCCCGCGCCCAGATGAACGCGAGGCGGATGACCGACGTCTTCACGAGATCGTAGAAGACGTTTCCCCGGTAGCCCATCGCCTCGCCGTCGGTGACCTCGACGATGAGGCCGTGCGCGGAGTCGCGCATGAGCGGCACCGCGTGGTGCGCGGTGACGATGTGCGACCAGATCGCGCGCTCGAGCATCGTCTTCCCCTTCTCGAGCGACACCTGCCAGAAGGTCTTGCCGAACTCCGTGAGCTTGTCGCCGCCCCAGACGTCGTTGACGAGGATATCGAGTCGCCCCTGCTCGGCGCGGATGCGATCGACGAGTGCCTTGACCTGTTCGGGATCGGTGTGGTCGGTGCGCACGGCGATGCCGCGTCCGCCGTGCGCGATGACCAGCTCCGCCGTCTCTTCGATCGTCTCGGGACGCGTGCCGGTGGCGGGGGCGCCGCGGACGCTTCGGCCGCTGCAATAGACGGTGGCGCCGGCCTCGCCGAGCATGGTGGCGATGCCGCGACCGGCGCCGCGGGTGGCACCGGCGACGAGGGCGATGCGATCGGAGAGGGGAGGCATGCCGTCAATAAATAAACGATCATTTACTGACGTCAAGAGCACGCCATCTCGCTAGAAGCGCCCCTCGATCCCTTCCGTCACCCGGTACGTATCGCGCGCGATCAACAGCTCCTCGTCGGTCGGGATCACCCACGCCGCAAGGCGCGAGTCGTCGCTCGAGATGCGCCCCTCGCGCCCGTTGACCATCGCCGCGTTGCGCTCCGCGTCGAGCGTGAGGCCGAGCCACGCGAGCCCCTCGCAGATCTGCGCGCGCACCGTCGCCGCGTTCTCGCCGATCCCGCCCGCGAAGACGATCGCCTCGGCGCCGCCGAGCGCGGCGAGGTAGGCGCCGATGTACTTACGCACGCGATAGGCGAAGACGTCGAGCGCGAGCCGCGCGCGCCGGTCGCCCATACGCGTCGCCTCGTCGAGCAGCTCGCGCACGTCGTTCGTGAGCCCCGAGAGGCCGAGGAGCCCGGACTGCTTGTTGAGCAGATTCTCCACCTCGCCGACGCTGAGTCCTTCCTTCGCCGACAGGTACTCGAGAATCGCGGGATCGAGGTCGCCGCTCCGCGTGCCCATCACCAGTCCCTCGAGCGGCGTGAACCCCATCGAGGTGTCGCGCGACTCGCCGCCGTCGATCGCGCACGCCGAACAGCCGTTGCCGAGGTGCAGCGTGATGAGCTTCGTCTCTTCGCGCGCGGTGCCGGTGAGATGGCGCCAGCGCCACGCGACGTAGCGGTGCGACGTGCCGTGAAAGCCGTAGCGCCGCACCTTGTGCCGGCGATAGAGCTGATACGGGATGGCGTATAAGAACGCCGCCTCGGGGAGCGTCGTGTGGAACGCGGTGTCGAAGACGGCGACGTGCGGCAGCCCCGCGCCGAGCACGGCGCGCGCCGCGTGAATGCCCTTGAGGTTGTGCGGATTGTGCAGCGGCGCGAGGTCGATCATGTCCTCGATGCCGCGCAGCACGTCGTCGTCGATGCGGATGGAGCGCTGAAATCGCTCGCCGCCGTGCGTGACGCGATGCCCGATCGCCTCGACCTCGGCGACGCTCGCGATCCCGGTGAGCGACTCGGGCGCGGCGATCCAGCGCACGATCCACTCGACGGCGGCGCGCACGTCGCGGAGCGCGGCGGTCCCGCGCACGACGTCGCCGCTCGCGCCGCGCACGGCATACACCGCCTCGCCGCCGATGCGCTCGATGCTGCCGCGCGCGAGCCGCTCGTCGCGATCGGCGGCGATGCGATCCTGATCCGTGCGGACGAGCTGGAACTTGAGCGTCGAGGAGCCGGCGTTCAGGACGAGGACGTTCATTGGCTTCTACGTTCGCACGAGATCAAAGGCTCACGCGGAGACGCGGAGACGCGGAGGAGGTCCTTCCGTGATCCTGCAGTTCTCCGCGTCCCCGCGCCTCCGCGTGAGCCTTTGCAGTTTGCGGTGTCTTCACTGCACCACGGTATCCGGCGGCGACGGTGGCGGTGGGAGCTCCTGCAATCGACGCTTCATCACGCGAAATCCCTCGTCGTCCGCCACGAGCCCCTGTCGACCCTGCGCGCCCTGCGCCGCGAGCATCGCGCCGATCGCATCGACGCGATCTCGCGTGCCCGGGTGATCCTGGAACCACGCGCCCACGCGCGACTGCGGCCCGTGCTTCGCCTCCTCGTCGAGCAGCTTCTCGAAGAAGCTCTGCATCCCGCTCGGATCGATCCCCGCGCGCACCACGTTCGCGAAGCCCGCGGAGTCGGCCTGGGCCTCGGCGCGCCGTCCGAACTTCGCGAACGCGAGCGAGCCGCCGACGTTGATCGCGACCTGCGCCGCCGCGTTGTTGCAGATGTGCGTGAGCGTGCAGACGAGCGTGATGCCGACGTTCGTCTTCTGCGCCTTCTGCATCTGCTGCACCGAATGCCGTAGGACCACGTGCGCGATCTCGTGCCCGAGCACGCCCGCCAGCTCGTCCATGCGATCGGCGCGCTCGAGCACCCCGCGATTCACGAAGATGTAGCCGCCCGGCAGCGCGAACGCGTTCACGACATCGGTGTTCACGACGCGGAAGTGCCAGTCGAGATCGGCGCGGCTCGTGCGCTCGGCGATCGCGCGTCCGAGCGACGACACGTAGCGCTCGACGTCCGGATCGCCCAGCAACGGCAGCTGCGCCTCGACCTGCTTCGCCTCGTCGGCGCCGAGGGCGACCTCCTCGTCGCGCGAGACGGTGCAGGCGGTGGCGACGAGCGTCGCCGTCACGAGCGTCGCCGTCACGATGGTTGCGCGCGCGGCGCGCCGAGAGAGCGAAGGCACGAGCGGGCGCATGCGCAATCGCCGTTCCGTCGTCAGCGCGCGGGCTCGGACGGCGCGAGCATCGCGATCGCCTCGCTCGCGCGCTCGACACGCAATCCCACGCGCGACACCGTGCGCCGTCGGCCGAAGAGCAGCCGCACCTCGGCGGGAGTGCCCAGGTGCAGCACGATGTTCGGCTCACCCGGCCGCGAGAGATCCAGATAGTCGCTGGACTTCGCGGGGAGCGTGCGCCACGTGATCGACTCGACGCGCTCGATGGTCGCGCGCGACACGACGGCGTCGGCGCGGAGGCCGTGTCGGAGCACCAGCGAGTCGCTCGTCACGTAGGACGGGCGCAGCTCGATCGCGCGGAAGTCGCCGACGAACCAGAGCACCGTGTAGATCGACGTCGCCGTCAGGATCCACGCCCACGTCGCGCCCCAGTGGCTCGCGACGAAGAGGTGCAGCGCGACGGTCTCCACGGCGACCGCCATCGAGAGGCCGATCACGAGCCCGAGGTTCCCCTCCACCGCCATCGCGCGCGCACCGGCCGGCACGTGCGGTCGCCGTCCCCACGATGCGAGCGCGTAGTACATGAGCGCGAGCTCGATCAGCGCCGTGCGCGCGACCGCACCCTTTCCGAACACGGGCTCGAGCACCGCGGCGAGATCCGCGAGCAGATCGTGCCCCTCGTCAGCGGCGGCTCCCGCGCGCTCGGCGCGTCGCCGCCGAACGATCGCACGCACTTGCCATGCGACCCACGCGATCACCGCCATCTCGAACGGCGCGATGAGCCATCGCATCCAGGGGAGCATCCCCTGCTGCTCCGCGGGAAGGATGAGCCGCGCACCCGCGATCGACGCGAGCACGACCGGGATCATCGTGCGGGCCGATGTCCCCGCACGCACGACGAGGAGCCACCACGCGAGTGGGACGCCGATCACGAGATCGAACGTGATCGCCGCGCCGCCGAGCTCGGGACTCCGCGCCAGACGTCCGGATGCGACGACCGCGCCTTCGACGATGTACGTCGCGAGCGCGAGCAGTGCGAAGCGCGCGATGCGCGGCGAGAGCGATGACGGCAGACGGGCGATCATCCTTCAACCCTTCCATGGCTCGGGCTGTCGAATGATAACCGCGCCGCCTTCCTCGGCGCGCGCGAGCAGCCCGCCCCCCGCCCCCCTTCGTCGTTCAGCCGCCATGGACACCCTTCTCGCCGAGCTCCGGTATGCGCTCCGGCGCCTTCGCAAGAGTCCGGTCTTCTCCGCCATCGTCGTGCTCACGCTCGCACTCGGCATCGGCGCGAACACGGCCATCTTCAGCGTCGTCGACGCGGTGCTCCTGCGCCCCCTGCCGTACGAGCGGCCGAGCGAGCTCGTGACGATCGAGCACCTCTATCCGAGCCTCAACAACTTGAAGGCGCCGGTCTCCGCACCGGGCTTCAAGTCGTATCGGGACCGCACGCGCAGCTTCTCGGCCGTCGCCGTCCAGAGCGGATGGCAGCCGAACCTCACCGGCAAGGGCGACCCCGAGCGCCTGAGCGGCTCACGCGTGTCCGGGCTCTGGTTCAAGGTCTACGGCGTCGCGCCGCTCCTCGGGCGCACGCTGCTCCCCGACGAGGATCAGGAGGGGAAGAACCACGTCGTCGTGCTGAGCTATCCGCTCTGGCAACGACTCTTCAACGGCGATGCGCGGGCGATCGGCCAGACGCTCGATCTGAACGGCGAGAACTATCAGATCGTCGGCGTGATGCCGGCGTCGTTCCGCAACTTCTTCAATCGACGCACCGAGATCTGGACGCCGCTCGCGCTCAAGCCGAGTCAACTCGACGCGCAGACGGGGTTCACGAACGAATATCTGTCGTTGAGCGCGCGCGTGAAGCCAGGCGTCACGATCGAGCAGGCGAAGGCGGAGATGCGGAACTTCGCCGCGCAGCTCAAGCAGCAGTTCACGAACCAGTTCCCACGCGACTGGAGCCTGCTCGTCACGCCTCTGTCCGAGAAGGCGACGGGCGACGTGCGCCCCGCCCTGTTCGTGCTCCTCGGCGCCGTCGGCTTCGTGCTTCTGATCGCGTGCGCGAACGTCGCGAACCTGCTGCTCGCGCGCGCCGCCGCACGACTCAAGGAGGTCGCCATCCGCAGCGCGCTCGGCGCGAAGGCGTGGCAGCTCGGCCGTCAGCTGCTGATCGAGAGCGTACTGCTCGCGCTCATTGGCGGGGCGCTCGGACTGCTGCTCGCCTACTGGAGCGTGAAGGCGCTCGTCGCGTTCAACCCGACGAACCTTCCGCGCGCCGACGAGATCACGGTGAACGGCGTGGTGATGCTCTTCACGCTGTTCATCTCGATCGCGACGGGGCTGCTCTTCGGCATCGTGCCCGCGCTGCAGACGGTGCGCCCGAACCTGAACGACACGTTGCGCGAGGGCGGGCGCAGCGGCAGCGCGGATCGCGGTGGTCAGCTGATGCGGCGCTCGCTCGTGGTCGCGGAAGTCGCGCTCGCGCTCACGCTGCTCACCGGCGCCGGATTACTGATCAAGAGCTTCGCGCGGCTGCAGGATGTCGACCCGGGCTTCGAGCCGAAGCACCTGCTCACGTTCAACATGGCGCTCCCCAAGCTCAAGTATCCGCAGGACACGCAGCAGGTCGCGTTCTATCAGCAGGCGCTCGAGCGCGTCGGGAACGCGCCCGGGGTACGCGGCGTCGGCATGACGAGCGTGCTGCCGTTCGGCGGCGACTGGTCGACGGGCGGCTTCAACGTCGAGGGGTACAGCGCGCCGCCGAATCAGCCGGGCCCGTGGGGCGACATCCGCGTCGTGAGCGGGAATTTCTTCAAGACGATGGGCGTACCGCTCATCAAGGGGCGCACGCTCGACGATCTGCGCGACCGAAAAGACGCGCCGAACGTGGTGGTGGTGGACGAAGAAATGGTGAAGCGCTACTGGCCGAACGTGGATCCGATCGGCAAGCGCATCTCGTTCGGCGATCCCACCAAGGACACGTCGTCGAAGTGGATCACGGTCGTCGGCGTGGTCGCGCACACGAAGCACGAGGGGCTCGACGCCGAGGCGCGCGTGCAGCTCTACTTCGACTTCCAGCAGGCAGGCCCGGGGCTGCTGAACATGGCGTTCGCGGTGCGCACGGCGGGCGATCCGCTCGCGGCGACGACCGCGGTCCGCAACGCGATCCACGAGGTCGATCGCGACGTCCCGTTGTCGAACGTCAAATCGATGGATCAGCTGCTCGAGATGTCGGTCGGGCAGCGGCGGCTGTCGATGCTTCTGCTCGGCGTGTTCGCGGGGATCGCGCTCGTGCTCGCATCGCTCGGGATCTACGGCGTGATGTCGTACTCGGTCGCGCAGCGCGCGCGCGAGCTCGGCGTCCGCATGGCGCTCGGCGCCGCGCGTGGCAACGTCCTCGGGCTCGTGCTGCGGCAGGGGATGACGCTCACGGTGATGGGCGTCGTCATCGGGCTGCTTGGCGCGTTCGCGCTCACGCGGCTGATGGCGAGTCAGCTCTACGCGGTGAAGGCGACGGACCCGCTCACGTTCACGCTCGTCGCGTTGCTGCTGACGACGATCGCGGCGGTGGCAACGCTCGTGCCGGCGCTGCGGGCCACGCGCGTCGATCCGGTCGTAGCGCTGCGCGACGAGTAGTCGGCTACGTCGTGCAACGAGCCGAGATTCCGCGCGCGTTACTCGGGACAGGCTTCGATCAGGATGACGGGAAGGGCTGTCATTCCGAGCGCAGCGAGGAATCTCCGGCTCGTTGCGCACCGAACTAGCCGGCTACGCCGTCGCCCCCTTCTTAGGTCGCAAGAGATCTCTGAACGCCTGCACGCGCAGCTCGTGGAACTTCACGAGCAGCGCCCCCGTACACCGCGGCGCCCACGCCGTTCGCGCCACGAGTCCCCACGACCGCGGGGTCGACGACGAGAGGAACATGTCGAGCAGCAGGACCGCCGCGACGTCGCTTCGCGCCGCAGCCGCGCGTGGCCAGTGGCGTACATGACCATCGCCGGCCGGTTGCCGATCGAGCGGACGCCCGCCGACAACGAAAGCCACATCAGCAGCAGCACCGCTCTCTCCCATCGCGTGCCGAGGATCACGTGCACCGGATCGCGCGCGACGAGCGCGAGCCCGAACGCGATCGGTAACGTGAGAAACGCGATCCCCTCACAGCATGTGGTACCGGTTGGCGTGGTCGAGCAGAGCGTGCCCTCGGTCGTCGCACCCCGAGACGCGTCGTATTCTAATTCTCGGCGAGCGGCCCGCACGTCTGATGTCGATGCGCCGCGCCGCCGTTCGACCATATCACGAGCCGATACGCGTTCCTCTTACTTTTTTCAGGGAGCACCTCATGCGGTACGTGATGCTGATCTACGAGAACGAGCAGCAGTGGACGTCGCTCACGCCGGCCGAGCAGGGGCAGATGTTCATGGAATACGGCGCGGTGATCGAGCCGCTGCGGGCGCAGGGCAAGTACATCACCGGCGCGCCGCTCGAGCCGACGACGACCGCGACGACGGTGCGGGTGCGCAACGGACAGGTCGAGGCGACCGATGGACCGTTCGCCGAGACGCGCGAGCAGCTCGGCGGCTTCATGCTCGTCGAGGCGAAGGATCTCGACGAGGCGCTCGCGATCGCGGCGCGCGTGCCGTCGGCGCGGCACGGGTCGATCGAAGTGCGGCCGGTGCAGGAGATCCCGGCGGACATCCTGGCCGCGAGAGCGGCGAAGGCAGGCGTCGCGTGAGTGAGAGCGTCGGGAGTTGGGAGAGGGGAGTCCGGAGTCGTTTGCCCGATCGGATCCCGACTCCCGACTCCCGACTCCCGACTCCCGACAACTCATCTACCGAGACATCCGCCGCGCTCGACGCACTCTATCGCTCGGAATCCCGCCGAATTCTCGCGACGCTCATTCGTCTCCTCGGCGACTTCGATCTCGCCGAGGAGGCGTTGCAGGATGCGTTCGCCGCCGCCCTCGAGCGGTGGCCGAGCGAGGGCATGCCGGCGAATCCACGCGCGTGGCTCGTGAGCGCCGGCCGCTTCCGGGCGGTCGACCAGCTGCGCCGTCGCGCGACGCTCGACCGCAAGCGCGACGAGATCGCGACGCTCGCCTTGGTCGAGGAGCGGCTCGCCGCGAGTCCCGAGATCGCGCTGGACGACGAGGCGCTCGCGGACGATCGGCTGCGCCTCATCTTCACCTGCTGTCACCCGGCGATCGCGAGCGAGGCGCGCGTGGCGCTCACGCTGCGCACCGTCTGCGGGCTCACGACGGAGGAGATCGCGCGCGCCTTCCTCGTCCCGGCGACGACGATGGCGCAGCGCCTCGTGCGCGCGACGCGAAAGATCCGCGTCGCCGGCATTCCCTACGAGGTGCCGGCGCGCGCCGCGCTGCCGGAGCGGCTCGATGCCGTGCTCGCGGTCATCTACCTGGTATTCACCGAGGGCTACGCGGCGACGCACGGCGACGCCGTGGTGCGCCGAGAGCTGTGCGCGGAAGCGATCCGCCTCGCGCGCCTGCTCGTCGAGCTCATGCCCGAGGAGCGCGAGACGGAAGCGCTGCTCGCGCTCATGCTGCTCCACGACGCACGCCGTGAGACACGCGCGACGCCCGAGGGCGACGTGCTGCTGCTCGCCGAGCAGGATCGCTCGCGGTGGGACCGCGCGCAGATCGCTGACGGGCTCGCGCTGGTCGAGCGCGCGCTGCGTGCCCCTCGCGTGGGACCGTACGCGCTGCAAGCGGCGATCGCGGCGCTGCACGCGCAAGCGGCGCGTGCGGAGGACACGGACTGGCCGCAGATCGCGGCGCTCTACGCGCTACTCGAGCGCGTGCGCCCCTCGAGCGTCATCTCGCTCAACCGCGCCGTCGCGGTGGCCGAGGCGTACGGCGCGGAGCGTGGGCTCGCGATGCTCGACCAGATCGAGCGCGAGGGCTCGCTGCGCGCGTACCACCTGCTGCACGCGGCGCGGGCGGATCTGCTGCGCCGGCTCGGGCGCACGGATGAGGCGCGCGCAGCGTACGAGAGCGCGCTCGCGTTGGCGAGGTTGGAGCCGGAGCGGCGATTCCTCGCGAAGCGGCTGGCCGAGCTTCGATCGCGGTGACGGCGATGAGAGTCACCGAGTGACCGAGTCACCGAGTCACCGAGTGACCGAGTGTCGCATGTCGAGATCGAGCGTACACGCTCTAGAACGCCCTCACCCGGTGACTCGGTGACTCGGTCACCCGGCAACGAGGTCTCCCCGGCCCGGCGGTCGACGCTACTTCACGATCTTGGCGGCGACAAGCTGGGCGACGCCCGCCAGCGTCGTCTGCGCCGCATTCAACCCCAACCGAAAATCCTTATCGCTGAACGTCGCGTACACATCCGTCGGCTGATGCCAGTGCGGGTCCCACCCCGCGCCGATCTCCGAGCCGCGCTGATTCTCACGCAGACTGATCGCCGGCACGATGTCCATGAACGGCGACGAGTCCGTGTTCGTCATGTGCTGTCCGACCGCGGCGGGATAGTCCGTCGCGTACTTCTCGTTCGCGCTCGCGAGGAACCACGCGAGCTTCTGCGCCTCCGCCGCCATCTTCGCCGTCGACTGGAACTCGATGTTGACGTCGGCCTCGGGGCGCTGCTCGGGGCTCAGCGTGCCGTCCGAGCGTGGCATGCCGTGATCGAACATCATCATGTCGTGCTGGATCATGCCGAGCCATTTGGGCTCGGGATACTTGCCGCTCCCGGCGGGCTCCTCCTTCCCTTGCAGCGCCTGCCGCTGCGCGACGTACGCGCGCGCGCCGTTGAGTCCCGTCTCCTCGTTGTTCCAGAGCGCGAAGCGGATGGAGCGATCGGTCTTCACATCGGGCGAGCTGAAGACGCGGGCGAGCTCCATCACGAGCGCGGTGCCCGAGCCATCGTCGTTCGCGGCCTCGCCCCATCCGTGGCCGTCCATGTGCGCACCGAGGATGTACATCTCCTCGGGGTGCGTCGTGCCGACCTTCGTGCAGTACACCTCCTGCCGCTCGCCGGGCGTCGTCGGCTGCGCGTTGAGCTTTCGCAGCGCGGCATCCTTCTGCAGCGACGAATCGGTGTTCACGCCGACGTGCCCGCGAGCGCCGCGGAGACGTCCCCCGCCCTGCGCCGCGTTCGGATCGCGCACCGGTGGACGTGTGCCGGCGGCGGGCGGCGGCGGTGGCTGATAGTCGTAGGTGATGCGCTCGACGTTCGCGCACCCGTAGCTCTTGAGCTGCGCCTCGATCCAGTCGACGGCCGCGCGATTCCGGTCGGTGCCCTGGCGGCGATCGCCGAACTTCGTCAGCCCTTTGACGGTCCCCTTGTAGCGCTCGAGGTCGAGGCGCGCGACGAGCGCGCGCACCGGATCGTCGGTGCTGTCGGCGGGCTGCTGCGCGAGCGTGGCGCGCGTGAGGAGCGTGAGCGAAGCGGCGAGCAGTCGAGCGAGGCGCATGCGAGTGATCGATGTTGGTCAAGGTGAGCTCGCATCTTCGCCGGCACCAGGCGCGCCGGCAAGCGCCCCGCTACTTCGACGCTGCCGGCACGACCGCCGGCGCCGCGCCGGGCGCGAGCGTGAGCGCGGGCGGCGCGCCGTCCTGCCGCAATACCTCGGTGAGCCGCGATCGCATCGAGTCGAGCGACGATCGAAAGGCTGAATCGTCGACCAGGTTCGTCCGTTCTCCCGGATCGGCGCTCAGCCGATAGAGCTCCTCGGCACGAAGCTTCGAGCGCACGATGTAATGCCACTCGCCTTGAATGAGTGAGCTGCGCTGCGCGCGCGGCACGACCCCAGCCGTGAACATCACGCTGTCGGTGCGCGTGCTGTAGAGCTCCGCGAGCTCGGGGCTCGTCGGCGGCGAGGCGATCGTCGAGTCGCGCGTCGCCCACAGCGGCGCGAGCGAATGTCCGGGGAAGCGCGTCGACGCCGCGAGTCCCGTCACGTCCGCGACGGTCGCCGCGATGTCCCGGAGCGACATCGACGACGAGACGCGAACTCCCGCCGGCAGATGTCCGGGAAACGCGAGCACGAGCGGCACGTGCAGCAAGGGCATGTACAACGAGTTCCCGTGTCCGAATCGGCCGTGATCGCCGAAATGCTCGCCATGATCCGCCGTCAGGACGACGAGCGTGTTCCGCAGCGCCCCGCGCTGCTCGAGCGTTGCGAGTAGACGCCCGATCTGCTCATCGATGAAGAAGAGCGAGGCGTCGTACAGATCGCGTGCCTTCGGCTTCGACGCGAAGCGCGACCGCAGTCGCTCGGGCGGCTGCAACGGCGTGTGCGCGTCGAAGAAGTTCACGAACGCGAAGTAGGGACGCGTCGCGGCGGAGCCGCGGTTCGCCTGCCATTCCAGCAGGCGATCCACCAACTCGCTGGCATCCCTGCTGTCGCTGTACGGGTTCGGGTCGACGAACAGCTCGTGATCCCGCAGCGTACGCCACGCGTCGCGAGGAGTGCGGCTTCGCAGGAGCGAGTCGACGATCGCGCTCATCCCGAGGTACGAGCTCTTGACGACCTGCGTCGGCGACACCCGGTAGTCGAACCACCGGGCGAATCCGCGGTCGAGTCCCGAATCCCATGCCGTGTAGTTCAGGTTGGCGACGAATCCCGTACACTCGTAGCCCCGCGCCCGGAACGCCTCCGCGAGCGTCGTCTCGTCGCCTCGATAGGGATACTTGAACCCCAGGTCCAAGCGGCCGCTGAAATGACCGGTGAACATCGAGCCGTGCGACGCGAGCGTCCACGACGACGTCGCCGTCGCGCGCTCGAACAGCACCCCGCGAGTGGCGAGGCGATCGATGTTCGGCGTCGTCGCGCGCGGATACCCGTACGTGCTCAGCTCATCGCCACGCACAGTGTCGAGCACGAGAAAGAGCACGTTCGGTTGATCCGCGGCCGCAATCGGCGGCAGTCCGTCCACCACCCGTTGCGTGCGGATGCCGCGCCAGACCGTGTATGCGCCGCCGAGTACCAGCATCGGGACGGCGATGCCGACGGCAACGCGCCGCGCCGCGCGAGGCCACCACGTCACGTCGCGCACCACCTCGCGCCCCATCGCCACGCCGACGCCGAGCGAGGCGACGATCATCGGGATGCGTCCGATCTGCGTCCATGGCAGGAGGAGCGACAGGACCACCGTGAACGCGCCCAGCCCGACCGCGAGGCGGATCGCCTGGGACCGCGAGAGCCGGGGCGTGGCGACGAGTAGCGGCAGCGCGACGAGACCGAAGAAGAATGCATGCGAAAGCGGCGCGAGCCATCCCACGTCGAGGCTCACGAACACGAACCGCCGCTCGACCATGCGCCGCCAGATCATCACGATCACGAATGCCAGCGCGCACACCATCGCGAAGGCCTGTATGATCGCGAACGTTTCCGACACACGTCCGCGGTCAGCGCGTGCGTCGGTGATGTCGAGCCGTTCGGCACGGCGCTCACTCGTGCTGCGCGTTGCCACGTCGTCGTGCGTCGCAGGAGCGTTCATGCATCTCGCTCGTATGGGTGGGCGAAGGGGGGCACCGCACATTGTACCTGGGACGAATCGCGCGAGCCAGCGCCGAGGCCGAGGTCCGCTCTTGTCGTCCACCGCCGCTCGCGGCCAATTAGCGGATCGCTCGACGCACATTCACCGACTCTAATTCGTGCCGCAGCAGAAGCTCGCTCTGACGTGGGGCGACGTGCTCGCGATCGCGCTCGTTGCCCTCCTCGGCGCCGGCGCCGCGCGACTCGCGAGCGCGCTCGTGAATGCCCGGATGCGCGACGGTCGTCCATCGGCCGACGCGTATCGCGAGCGCGAGTCGGTGGAGCTGCGCGAGGGGGAGCTCTCGCGCGCGCACGACGCGCACGACGCCGCGTGGCGCGCGCTCGTCGCGCACCGGATCGAGTCGGCGAAGCGACGGGCGGGCGCGGGGCTTTCGGTGCCCGGGCGCAGCGCAGCGACGTTCGACAGCGCTGCGCGGATCGAGGGCGCGCTGAACGCCGAGGTCGCGAGCGCGGCTGCCGTCGCCGCGGCGCGGCGCGAGGCGCTGGCGCTCGCGCGCAAGACCGCGTCGCGCGCCTATCGCGCCGACAGCACGGCGTTCGAGGATCGCCGCGCGACGAGCGCCACGCTCCTCGGCGCGCTGGCGGCGGCGATCGTGGTCGTGCTCGCGAGCATCGTGCTCTCTGCGGGCGCGGGCGAGCGCGTCGTGCATCCGCGCCGGATCGCGCTCGTGGCGAGCGCGGTGCTCGTCCTCGTGCTCGGCTATCGCTGGCTGGTGTCGACATGAGCGCGCCGACGACCGACATGGCCGTTCGCCATCCCGACGATGACCTGCTCGGCATCGCGCCATACGCGCGCACGCTCGCGGAGTTCGTGCGTGGGGTGCAGCCGCCGTTCACCATCGGCATCTACGGCGAGTGGGGCGCGGGCAAGTCCACCTTCGTCAACTTCCTCGAGCACTACCTGACGCACGAGCCGGGCGCGAACGCTGCGCCGGGCGCGCCGGGCGTGCTCTTCGTCCCCTTCACCGCGTGGCCGTTCAAGAGCGCCGACGAGTTGTGGCGCGCGCTCGTACTCACGATCGCGCGGCGACTGTACGACGTGCCCGAGGATGCGCCGGCCGCGAGCGGCGCACCGACGATCTCGGCGACGGCGGCGCACGCCGCGGCGCCGCGTCCGCCGTCGAGCGGATGGAAGGCGTTCCTGGGGCGTGACGCGCTGCTGCTGCGTCCCGAGGAGAAGCCCGCCGATCCGCTCGCGCCCTATCGCGAGCTCGTCGAGCAGCTCGACGAGAGCATGGTCTCGGGGATCGGCCGCAGCACCGACTCGGCTGCGCGCATCGATCCCGAGCAGAGCGCGGTCGCGGTACTGCGCGCGGCCATGGCGGGGCTCAGCGCGCTCTCGCCGCTGGCGGGTATCGCGCGATCGTTTCTCAAGGTGGATGACCACATCGACGGCGCGTCGCTGCTGCAGCGGAGCAAGAACAAGGCGACGCGCGAGCGCATCCAGTCGATGTCGCAGTTCCGCTCGATCGTGCGGCAGCTCTTCGTCGATCAGGCGAAGGGTCGCAAGGTCGTCGTCTTCGTCGACGATCTCGATCGCTGCATGCCCGATGTCGCGCTCGACCTGCTCGAGGCGACGAAGATCTTCATGGGCGAGGTCCCGTGCATCTTCGTGGTGGCGGCAGACGAGCAGCTCATCGGGCAGGGGCTGCGGATGCGCTACAAGGAGATGCTCGCGGGCGGCGCGAGCGATGAGGCGACGTCGCTGCTGACGCGAAAGGGGCAGGAGTACTTCGAGAAGATCATCCAGCTGCGCATCAACGTGCCGTCGCGCACGTCGACGCAGACGCAGACGTTTCTCACCGCGCTCTATCCCCAGTGGATGGGGGCGACCGACATCATCGAGATCGCGATCGGCGACAACCCGCGGCGCCTTCGGCAGTACTGCGCCTGGCTCGGCTACAAACGGCTCGTCGAGCAGAGCTTCTCTCCCCCCGACGACGCGCGTCGCGCGACCATGCTCGACCGGCTCGTGCAGATCAAGACGCGGAACGGCGCCTGCCACGACGAGCTGATCGCGCTGAGCATCGATGCGGCGCGGTGGAAGCCGACGCTCGAAGCCATGGAGGCGTTCTTCGCGCGCCCCGACGCGGAGCGCGACTACGACACGACGAAGGCGTTCATCGACGGATGCGGCGCGCCGAGCCTCGCGATGGACTTCTCACAGTCCGCGCCGCTCCGTCGATTGCTGCTCGATGAGCCGCGGATGTCGACGTACGATCCGACCGAAGCGCGCGTGCTGGCTCGCGTCGCGCAATCGCGACCGTCGGGCGTCACGATCCTCACCGCGTGGTCCGACGGTGTGTTCGGACGAATGTTGCAGTCGTTCGCGCGCACGGGGTTGATCACGCCGCGGCGCATCCTCGAGGAGGACGTGTGGCGTCTCGAGGTGCTGCGCGCGCTCCATCCGACGATCATCGAGCCGCTGCGCGTGCTCGCGTCCGACGCCGCCCGGTGGCCGCAGGCGATGCGGGCGGTGCTCGCGCACCTCGATACCCCGGGTGACGCGCCCGGCTCGCCCGCCGAGGAGGCGCTCCTCGCCGCGATCCGGCCGCTGCTCGTCGTGCCGACGTCGCCACCTACCGGACTCCGCGCGTTGCTCGAGGAGATGCCGCCCCTCGTGGACCTGAGTCCGCTCGTGGTCGCCGCCGTGTGCGCGCCCGGCCGGCCGCATTTCATGGGACCTACCGCGATGAACGCGCTGTTGTCCGCGTCATCGTCCGCCGCGTCCGTCGATGCGCAGACGCGGACCGCGATCGTCGATGGATCGCTGGCGATCATGCCGCCCGACGTGCGTGCAGCGATCGATGCGGAGCTCGCGCTGCAGGAGTGGGCCGCGCGCCATTGCTTCGCGCTCCGTGCGTCGGCCAAGCTCAACGCGCTCGAGCGCCGCTGGCCGAAGCTCGCGGCGCTCCTGAACGAGAATCGCGCGTCGTTCACCTCGATCGAGTCGCAGGTGGGCGCGGCGGAGCCGCTGCCCGAGGAGCTGCAGCGGATCTGGGAGGAGCATCGCGATGACGAAGTCCTGCGCGAGTTCCTCACGCTCCGGCCGCTCGTGCGCGACATCGAGACGGTGCAGCTGCGCCAGTTCTTCAAGGCGTCCGGCGTCGCGGACGGCGATGCATCGACGCGGCGCGCAGCCGCCCCGGCACCCGTCGTCGCGAGCGCGCCGCCGGCGGCGCCGACTCCGGTCTCTACGCCCGCCGCAGCGCCGCCCGTGGACGCGCTCGAGGCCAACGACGTCGAGATCGCGTTCGATGTGTCGCCGAGCGCGCCGCCACGCGCCGGCCTGAACACGTACGCGCTCGCGGTGCGCACCGCACGCGATCGATTCGACGGCGAATCGAAGATCGACCTCGACGCGCTGCAGGCGATGTGGATCGCGAACGGTCTCGGAAAGGCATCGACCGAGAGCTTGATCAGCTTCGGTCGAGCGCTCTTCGAACAGGCGTTCCCGGATGCCGCGGCCTTCCGCACGCTCCAGGCGTACGCGCCGCGGCGGCTGTTCGTGAACGCGCTGCCGTGGACGCTCGACACCATCCCCTGGGAGGCACTCGTCGTTCCGACCGAGTCACTCTATCCGGCACTGAGCCAGTCGATGGTGCGTTTCGTCGCCGGCGCCCCGGCTTCGCCGCCGCGACGGCTCACGTGGCCGCTGCGTGTGCTGTGCGTGCTGCTCCGACCGGAGACGTACGCGCAGCCGCTCCTCAGCGAGGAAGGAAGCGCGATGGATCGCGCGTTCGAAGCCGCCATCACCGACAAGCGCGCGCGACTCGAGCGACTGCACGGCGAGGGCGCATCGGAGGCCGGCCTGCGGCAAATGCTCGGTTCCGTGCGGCCGCAGATCCTGCACCTCCGCGTCGCATGCGGCGCGACTCCGGACGAAGGCTACGCACTCCTCGCGAACGGTCCGTCCTCCATGGCCGCGACCTCACGCGATCTGAGTCGTGCGATCGCCCAGAGCACCGTGGAGGTCGTGGTGCTCCACGGCGTGGACACCAGCGATCCCGTGTGGAACCGCGCCTCCGTGCGCTTCGCCCGGACGCTCGCAGAGGACGGCGTGCCTGCGACGATCGTCAACACGCACGGAGACGTGGGCGAGGCGCGACTGATGTTCATCCGCGAGTTCTATCGCGCCTTCAGCGACGGTCTCTCGGTCGAAACCGCGCTGTCGAAGGCGCGCTACGCCATGGCCGGGGAGCGGCTCGATTTCTCGTCGTACGCGCTGTTCACCGGAAGACGTGAGCTGGACTCGATCGCGCTGCGGCGGGAGTAGCCTCGATCCCTCGCCGATGGCCGAGAGCCGATGGCCGAGAGCCGATGGCCGACGGCCGCCTTACTGCGCCACCTTCCCGTCCAGCTCCTGAATCGTCGCCGTGCTCGGCCTGCGCTCCTTCTGCAGCCGCTTCGCGACCGTCTCCGCCTGCGCGAGCGCGCGCAGCACGTTCTCCCCCGCGACCTTCCGCATGTCCGCCTCGCTCCACCCCCGGCGCGCGAGCTCGGCGAAGACCATGGGGAATTTCGACACGTCCTCGAGCCCCACGACCGTGTCCGGGATCCCGTCGAAGTCGGAGCCGATGCCGATGTGATCGACGCCCGCGACCTGCTTGATGTGGTCGATCACGTCGGCGACCTGCGCGATCGTCACCTTGGGCTTGGGATGCGCGGCCACCCATTCGCCGAACGCGCGACGCGCGCCCGCACTGTCGGCCGCCATGCGCTGACGGATCTCCTGCTGCTGACGCGAGCTCTCCTGCTCCCAGCGCGCCGCGTCCGCCGAGACGAACGACGTCACGAAGGGCACCATCACGACGCCGCCGTTCTTCGGGAGCCGCTTGAGGATCGAGTCCGGCACGTTGCGCGGATGATCGACGAGCGCGCGCGAGCCCGAATGCGAGAAGATCACCGGGGCCTGCGCCACGTCGAGCGCACTGCTCATGACGCCCGGCGACACGTGCGAGAGATCGACGAGCATGCCGAGCCGGTTCATCTCGCGCACGACCTCCTTGCCGAACGGCGTGAGCCCGCCGTGCGTCGGCTTGTCGAGCGCCGCATCGGCCCAGTCGAGCGTGACGTTGTGCGTGAGCGTCATGTAGCGCACGCCGAGGTCGTAGAACGTGCGCAGGAGGGGCAGCGAGTTCTCGATTGCGTGACCACCCTCCATGCCGAGCAGTGAGCCGAGCTTGTGCTGCGCGAAGCTCTTCCGCACGTCGCCGGCGGTGAGCGCCCACTGGAGCTTCTCGGGATACTTCGCGATGACGTGGCGCGCGATCTCGATCTGCTCGAGCTGTACGCGCGCGTAGCCGGGCGCGCTCGCCGACGTGCCCTGCGGCGCGTAGGCCGCGTCGCTGCGCTCGCCGGGGATGTAGACGGACCAGAACTGCGCGCCGAGCATGCCCTCCTTGATGCGCGCGAGGTCCGTGTGTCCGGGCGTCTTCTTGCGCAGGTCGTATCGCTCGACGTCGCGCGCCATGTCCTTGTCCTCGCGAATGCGCCACGGCAGGTCGTTGTGGCCATCGACGAGCGGCGTCGCCGCGAGCACGCGCTTGGCTTTCGCGATGTCGGCAGCGCTCGGCGTCTGCGCGAGGAGCGAGGTGGCGCTCGTGGTGAGCGCGACGGCGGCGAGGAGAACGAGCGAACGGCGCATGGTGTCGGTAGGAGAAAGTGATCGTGCCCGCGGAATATCGAGAACGGGCCGGGGCGCCGCCACAACGACCCCGTCATTCCGAGCGAAGCGAGGAATCTCCGGCTCGTGGCGAATCGAAGCGTTCGTCACTCTCCTCTTGCTTTCGAGAGCGACCTCGCGCATCCTGCTCTAGCAATCGACAAGAGCCTCCACACGTGCCCGCCCCCACCGCTCCCCAGTCCGACGTCCTCCGCGGCGCCGTCGACCTCCTCGCCCTCAAGGCGCTCGCCCTCGAGCCCATGCACGGCTGGGGCATCGGCCAGCGCATCAACCAGATCTCGGGCGGCCAGCTCGACGTCAATCAGGGCTCCCTTTACCCCGCCCTCCAGCGACTCGAGCACCGCGGCCTCATCACCAGCGACTGGGCCGTGACCGAGAACGGCCGCCGCGCGCGCTACTACCAGCTCACCGCCGCCGGTCGCCGCGCCCTCACCGCCGAGATGGATGGCTGGCGGAAGTTCGCCGCCGCGGTCGAGCTCGCGCTCCGCGCCACCTGATTCACGAGCCTCCGATGAGTCGCCTCCGCGGCATCGCCGCCACCCTCCGCTCCGCGCTCGGCCGACGCGACGCCGAATCGCGCATGGATGACGAGTTCCGCTTTCATCTCGAGATGGAGACGGCGCGGCTCGCGCGCACCGGCCTCTCCGCCGACGAGGCGCGTCGCCAGGCGCTCCTCCGATTCGGCGGCGTCGAGCGCCACAAGGAAGACATGCGCGACGAGCGCGGCGCGCGCTGGCTCGAGGATCTCGCGCAGGACGTCCGTTATGCGGTGCGCGTGCTCCGTCGTCACCCCGCGCTCACCGCCGCGACGACGCTCACCTTCGCGCTCGGCATCGGCGCGGCGACGGCGATCTTCAGCGTCGTCTACGGCGTCGTGCTGCGTCCGCTGCCGTATCGCGCGCCGGATCGCCTGGCGGTGCTCTGGGAGCGCAGGGCGGCGACGGGCGCCGAACGCAACGTCGTCAGCGTCCCGAACTTCGAGGCGTGGCGCGAGCGTAGCCGCTCGTTCGCCGCGGTCGCGGCACTCGTGCCGATGTCGCTCACGCTCGCCGGCGATGGTGCGCCGGAGCGCATCGCGGGCGCCGAGGTCTCGCCCGGCTACTTCACGATGCTCGGCGTGCACCCCGCGCTCGGTCGCGAATTCGAGCCGCGCGAAGAGATCGCGAGCAACGCCGACGTCGCGATCCTCTCCGACGGCCTGTGGCGCCGTCGCTTCGGCGCCGATCGCGCGGTGCTCGGCCGAACATTCCCAGTGGAAGGGCGCAGCGTGACGATCGTCGGCGTGATGCCGCCGGCGTTCGATCCGCCGCGCATCGGATGGCTCGGCGAGCAGGAGATGTGGATGCCGTTCGCGCCCACGCCGTCGAATCGCGGGTGGGGACGATTTCTCATCGTCGTCGCACGGCTGCGCGATGGCGTCGCGACGAGCGCCGCACAGACGGAGCTGCGCGCCATCGCCGATCGGCTCGCGCACGAGGACAAGGGCGACGAAGGGTGGTCCGCGAACGTCGTCCCGCTCGCGCGCGAGATCACCGGCGACGTGCGCACCTCGATGCTCGTGCTCCTCGGTGCGGTCGGGCTGCTGCTGCTCATGGCGGTCGGTAACGTCGCGACGCTCACCATCGCGTCCACGCGCCGCCGCGCGCACGAGCTCGCGGTGCGTCGAGCGATCGGCGCCACGCGGCCGCGCCTCGTGCGTCAGCTGCTGACTCAGAGCGCGCTCCTCGGCGCGCTCGGCACGGTGGTCGGCGTGCTCGCCGCGATCGGCGGCGTGCGCCTCCTGGTCGCCGCGATGCCGGACGACGTGCCGCGCGTGGGCGACATCCGTGTCGACGCGCCAGTGCTGCTCGTGACGAGTGCCGTTGCCATCGTGGCGACGCTCGCGTTCGGGATCGTCGCCGCGCTGCGCGGCGGGCGCGCCGGCGTCGGGTCCGTGCGCGGCGACGGCGAGGTCGCGACGACGCTCGCCTCGCACGCCTCTGGTCGCATCGCCGCGCGCGCGCGCGGCGGCACGCTCATCATCTCCGAGGTCGCGCTCGGCCTCGTGCTCGCGGTGCTCGCGGCGCTCATGGTGCGCAGCTTCGTCGCGCTGCGCGCGGTGGATCTCGGCTTCGTCGCGGAGCGGACGGCCGCGGCGCGCGTGACGTTGCCGAGCGATCGCTACCCGAACGCGGAACGCCAGGCGGCGTTCTTCGAGGCGCTCGTGCGGCGCGCGCAGGCGATTCCCGGTGTCCGCGCGGCGAGCACCGCGAGCGCTCGCCCGTTCAGCGGCATGGGCCCCGCCACGACCGTCGTCGACGTCGCGCATCCGCCGGCGTCCGGTGTCGAGCCGCCGGTCACCGACGTCCGCTACGTGGACGCGGAGTTCTTCCGCACGCTCCGCATCCCGATGCTCGCCGGTACGTCCTTCGCACCGCGCGAGCGCCGCGACGCCCCCGCCCGCGTGATCATCAATCGCACCATGGCGCGCACGCTCTGGCCGGGCGACGACCCATCGCGCGTGCTCGGTCGCAGCGTGCGTCTCGAGATCTTCGACCACACGGTCGCGCAGGTCATCGGCGTCGTGGGCGACGTGCACCTCATCGATGCGCGCACCGCGCCGCGCTCGACCGCCTATCTCTCGATCGATCGCTTTCCGAGCGAGCGCCGCGATCTGATCGTGCGCGCGAGCGAGGGCGCCTCCGGCGCGGATGCGAGCGCGCTGACGGCGGCGATCCGCGCGACGGTGGCGGCGCTCGACCCGTCTCTGCCCGTCTACCTCGTCGAGTCGCTCGACCAGCTCGTCGCCGAATCGCTCGCGCGCGACCGCTTCACGGCGCTGCTGCTCGGCGCCTTCGCGACGGTCGCTCTCCTGCTCGCCGCGGTCGGCATCTTCGGCGTGTGCGCGGCCGACGTCGCGCGTCGGCGCTCGGAGATCGGCATCCGCCTCGCGCTCGGCGGTCGGCCGATGGACATCGTGTGGCTCGAGCTGCGCCGCATGCTGCGGCACGCGGGCGTGGGCGTGGTGCTGGGCGCGCTCGTGGCGCTCGCGGTCGCGCGCGCGATGCGCCCGCTGCTCTTTGGCGTCGCGTCCGAAGACCCGACGTCCTTCGCGACCGTGACCGCGGTACTCCTAAGCGTCGCGTCGCTCGCGACGCTGGTGCCGGCGGTGCGTGCCGCGCGTCGCAACCCGCTCGCGGCGATTCGGAGCTGAACGCTGCGACAACGGAACGGCGAGCGAGGGAGAACAGCGGAGAACGACGGAGTGAGCCAGCGGCAATAACGACTCCGTCTCGCCCAATACGACATCCATGCTTTGGGGGGGGAACAGCTTCGGTGCGCCTCCGCGTCCCGAGGTAGTTCCCCCAAATAACGATCCCGTACCCGGTGCGCGGAGACACTTCCGCCACGACGGCCACTCCGCCGTTGTCCGCTTTTCTCCCTCGCTCGCCGTTCTCGATCATCCCGACAGAGAGGCCAGCCTCAGACGCGAACGCGTCCGATCGGCAGCGCCCGCACCCGCACGCCGACCGCATCGAAGATCGCGTTCGCGATCGCCGGCGCGCACGGCGGCACTGCCGGCTCACCCAGCCCGCTCGGCGCCAGCGTGCTCGGAACGAAGTGCACCTCGACGCGTGGCGCGTCGGTGATGCGCGGCAGTGGGAAGTCGTGGAAGTTTCCCTGCTCGACCGCGCCCCGCTCGACGGTGATCGCATGCTGCAGCGCGGCGCCGAGCGCGAAGATGATGGAGCCCTGCACCTGCGCCTCAGCGCCGCTGCGATTGACGATCATGCCGCAGTCGACCGCGCACACCACGCGATGCACGCGCACGTTCCCGGCGGCGTCGACCTCGACCTCCGCGACCTGCGCGGCGAACGCCTTGTTCGCGAACGACGCCGCGATGCCGCGTCCCCAGCGCGCGGGGAGCGGGCGGCCCCACCGCGACTGATCGGCCGCGAGCTTCAGCACGCCGATGAGGCGCCCCGTGTCCCACGTACGCTTGCCGTACCACGGCAGCTGACGCGGCGCGCCGATGAGCGAGAGCCGAAACGCCAGTGGATCGCGACCGAGCGATCGCGCGATCTCGTCGATGAACGATTCGTACGCGAAGACGTTGCCGACCTCCTCGATCGCGCGCCACTGACCGGTCGGGATCGCGGAGTGCTGCGACGTGCCGCCGAAGCGCAGGTTCGGCACGAGCCCCGCGGGGAACTGTGAGGGTTCGAGATCCGTCCCGCCGGGAAACTCCCGCCCCGCCGGCGCACCGCCGCTCAGGAATTCCTCGCGCGACGTGTTGATGAGCGTGTGCGACCACGCGTGCACGGCACCGTTCGCGTCGAGCCCCGCGCGCAGCCGATGCAATCCACCCGGACGCGGGAAGCCGTGTCGCAGATCGTCCTCGCGCGTCCACACCACTTGCACGGGTGCGCCCGCCGCGCGCGCGAGCAGCGCGGCCTCGATCGCGTAGTCGGCGTAGAAGCGCCGCCCGAAGCCGCCGCCGCTGCGCATCACGTGTACGTCGATCGCGGTGGGCGGCAGGGCGAGCACGCGCGCGAGCACGGCGCGCATCCCCTCCGGGTTCTGCGTCGGCGCCCAGATCTCGCAGCGCCCATCGGCGACGCGCGCGGTCGCGTTCATCGGCTCCATGCACGCGTGCGCGACGAGCGGGAGCTCGTACGTCGCCTCGAGTCGCCGGGCCGCGCCCGCGAGCGCCGCGTCGACGTCGCCATCGTTTCGAACGCGGTTCCTCGGCGCGAGATCCGCGAGCCGGCGCGCTTCGGCCGTTCGCTCGCGCGTGCTCTCGTTCGCCCCGCGACCCGAGGTCCATGCCACGCGTAACAGCCGACGCGCCGTCATCGCTGTCCAGGTCGAGTCGGCGATGACGGCGACGCCGTTCGCGCACGTCGGCCGCTCGTCGCCGAGGTCGGGGAGCGCGTCGGCGTCGATGCGCACGACGTCGCGCACGCCGGGCACCGCGCGCGCGGCACGGTCGTCGATGCTCGCGATTCGCGCCCCGATCGACGGCGCGCGCTCGATGCTCGCGTGCAGCATGCCCGGCACGCGCACGTCGATGCCGAACAGCGGCTCCCCCGCGACGATGCGCGGCGCGTCGAGCTGCGCAACACGCGTCCCGATGAGCGTGAACGCGCTCGGCTCCTTGAGCGCGACCGTCGTCGGCACGGGAAGCACCGAGGCCGCGCGCGCGAGCGCGCCGTACGTGAGGCGACGTCCGCTCGCCGGGTGCAGGACCGCGCCGCGCTCGGTGCTACAGCCGCTCGGCTCGACATTCCACTCGCGCGCCGCCGCCGCCACGAGCATCGCTCGCGCGATCGCTCCCGCCGTGCGCATCGTCGTCCACGAGTGCGCGATGCCGTTGCTGCCGCCCGAGTACTGCTCGCCGTGGAATGCCGCGTCCACCCCCGCCTGCTCGAGTACCACGCGGTCGAGCGGCACATCGAGCTCCTCGGCCACGAGCATCGGCAGCGAGGTGCGCACGCCCTGCCCCATGTCCGGCCGCGGCACCACGATCGTGACCGTGTCGTCGCTCGCGATGCGCAGATACGCGCTCGGCGCGAACGGCGTGTCGCCGCGCGCGCCGCGCGCGCGGAACGGAACGCGGAGCGCGAGTCCCGCGAAGGCGACTCCGCCGAGCACCAGAAACTCGCGCCGATCGATCTCGCGAGGCTCGTCAGCCCGCATCGGTCGCCGCGCGGTGGATGGCGGCGCGGATGCGCTGGTACGTCCCGCAGCGGCACAGGTTCCCGCGCATCGCCGCATCGATCTGCGCATCGCTCGGGTGCGGCGTGCGCGCGAGCAGCGCCGCCGCCGACATGAGCTGCCCCGCCTGGCAGTAGCCGCACTGCGCGACGTCCTCGGCGATCCACGCCCGCTGCAGCGCGTGCGAGCGATCGGGCGACAATCCCTCGATCGTGGTGATGCGCGCGCTCCCGACGCTCGACACCGGCGTCGCGCAGGCGCGCGTCGCGATGCCGTTCAGGTGCACGGTGCACGCGCCGCACGCGCCGATCCCGCATCCGAACTTGGTGCCCGCGAGCGCGAGCGTGTCCCGCAGCACCCAGAGGAGCGGCGTGTCTGGCGCGACATCCACGTGATGGGCGCGCCCGTTGACGGTGAGCGTGTATCGCATGGGCGGTGAAGCTGACGACGTGCGACGCTTCATTCCACGGTCGCGCGACGAACCGCGAGTCGACCGCGACGAGTCGGCCGTCGGGTGCGACGATCGGGTCGTCGCGCCCGGCTTGTAGACGGAGCCCGCTCGTCGCGTCCCGAGGCCCACTCGGCGTCATCGGCTGGCCGAGGATCGGTCCCGCGACGACGTTGAGCTCCATGGAGCCGAGGCGCGATGTCGACGCACGTTCGTGGACGGCGGGCGCCCTGCTCGGCCTCGCGGCCTGGGCGGCATTCGCCGCGCTCTCCTCCGCACACTTCTTCGTCATCCGCTCGCCCGACGCTCCGGCGTCGTACGCGGATCTCGCGCTCCACATCGGCCTCTTCTACCTCGTGTGGGCGGCGATGACGCCCGCGCTTCTGGTGGTGGCGCGGCGCGTCGAGACGACGGGTACGGTCGCGCGATGGACGACGCTCGCCGCGCTCGCCCCCGCGAGTGTCGTCGTGCACGGCCTCGCATACGTCGGCGCGATGCGCGTCGTCGAACGAGCGATCGCGCATCCGGCGTTCGATGTCGAGCTGCGCGAGTACGCGCTGCGCCATGGCGGCGGCGACCTCGCCACCTACGCCGTGCTTCTCGCGATCTACATCACCTGGACAGCGACGCGCCGGGCACGCGAGCGCGAGCTCGCGGCGTCGCGCCTCGCGGAGCGACTCTCACGCGCCGATCTCGAGATCCTACGTTGGCAGTTGCAGCCGCACTTCCTCTTCAACGTACTGAACACCGTCTCGACGCTCGTGCTGAAGCAGGACGCCGCCGCCGCCGATCGCGCCGTGAGCCTGATCTCGCGCTACCTGCGTTCGGCGCTCGCCACGCGCTCGGATGCGCTCGTGCCGCTGGAGACGGAGCTCGCGCTCGTCGACGACTACATCGAGATCGAGGCGCTGCGCTTCGGGGATGCGCTGCGCGTCGAGCGGTGCATCGCCCCCGAGACGCGCGCGCTCCGCGTGCCGAGCCTCACCCTCCAGCCCATCGTCGAGAACGCGATCCGCCACGGGCTCGACGATGCGAGCGGCGACGCGGCGATCGCGATCGACGCACGGCTCGACGGCGCGTCGCTCGTGATCCGCGTGCGCGACGGTGCCGCCTGTCGCGGATCCAACGACGCTCATGTCACCGACGGCTTCGGCCTCCGCTACGTCCGGGAGAGGCTCGCGCACTTCTACGGCGACGCCGCGCGCGTCTCGCTCGAGACCGCGAGCGATGGCACGACGACGACGCTCACGCTTCCCAGAGCACCCGTCGCGTGACCGAGCCGCTGCGCGTCATCCTCATCGACGACGAGCCGCTCGCGCGCGAAGGGCTGCGTCTTCGCCTCGCGCGCGAGCCCGACGTCGTCATCCTCGGCGAGTTCGCCGATGTCGCGAGCGCGCTCGCCGCGGTGCGCGCGGATCCGCCCGACGTGGCCTTCGTCGACATCCGGCTCCGCGGCGGCGACGGCTTCGACTTCGTCGAACGCGCGGCCGACGTGCACATCCCCGCGATCGTCTTCGTCACCGCCTTCGAGGAGCACGCCGTCCGATCGTACGCGGTCGGTGCGCTCGACTATCTGCTCAAGCCCGTCGAGCAGGAACGGCTCCGCGAGACGCTGCGCCGCGTGCGCGCGCACCTCGAGCGGCTGCGCAAGGAGGAGCTCGCGGATCGCGTGCGGTCGCTGCTCGCGGAGGGCGCGCCGCCGACCGCGCCGCGTGAGCGTGCGGTCGGTCGGATCCCGCTTCGCACCAGCGCGGGCATCCAGCTCCTCGATCCGCGCGAGATCGACTGGATCGACGCGGCCGGCGATCTCGTGCGCCTCCACGTGGGCCGCGCCACGCACGCGGTGCGCGCGACCATGGGCGAGATGCTCGCACAGCTCGAGGCGCACGGCTTTCTTCGCATCCATCGCTCGACGATCGTCAACGTCGCCAGGATCCGTGAGCTGCAGCCGTACTTCCACGGCGAGTACATCGTGCTGCTGCACGACGGCACGAAGCTCAAGCTGAGCCGCGGCTACCGATCCGCGGTCACGCGTCTGCTCGCCTAGACGCGCCCGGCCTTCGCCGCGCTCGCGATCCCCTCCGCCGCGCGGAAGGCGAGCGCCTGGATCGTCATCGTCGGCTGCCCGCGCCCACTCGTGACGAAGCTCGAGCCATCGACGGTGAAGAGGCCGGGTACGTCGTGCGCCCGGTGGTGCTCGTCCACGACCGACGTGCGCGGATCGTTCCCCATGCGACACGTGCCGAGCAGGTGCACCTGCGGGAAGAGGCCGGGGCCTGGGTCGTCCCACCACACTTTCGTGGCGCCCGCCGCGCGCACGAGCTCCTTCGCGCGCTCCGTGAAGTACGCCGAGAGTCGATGATCGTTCTCGTGCTCGGCGAAGGTCATGCGGATGGCTGGCAGCCCCCACGCATCCTTCAGCGTCGGATCGAGCGAGATGCTGTTCGTCGGCACCGGCAGCGACGTCGAATGAGCGAGCGAGTACGCACTGCGCGTGAAACCGTCGCGGAGGAAGCGCTTGAACCCCTTGCCCCACCGCGGCACGTCGCGCGGCACCGCCCACGTCGCGAAGCCGATCGGGTACGCATCGAAGCGCATGTCGAGTGCGCCCCCGCCCGCGATGCCGAGCTTCGGATCGAGCTCGTAGAAGTCGGTGATGATGCGCGAATCGACGGTGCCCTTGAAGCCGTTCACCTCGTGCTCGAACAGCCCCCACGCTGCGCCACCGCTGTTGAACATGAGGTTCGTGCCGACGACGCCGTGCGAGTTCGCGAGTCCCTGCGGAAAGAGGTTCGACTTCGACATGAGGAGCAGCCGCGGCGTCTCCGCACCGTTCGCGCAGACGATGACCGCCTTCGCGCGCTGGAACACCTCGCGACGTTCGCGGTCGAAGTACTTCACGCCGACGACGCGCCCCGCGCGGTTGATCTCGACCTTGCGCGCGTAGCTGTTCGGTCGGACCTCGCACGTGCCCGTCGCGACCGCCTCGGGAATCATCGTCGCGAGCGTGCTGCTCTTCGCGCGCACCTCGCATCCGAACTGCTCGCAGAAGCCGCAGTTCACGCACGCGCCGCGTCCCCGGTACGGGCGCGACGCGATCGCCATCGGGGCAACCTGCGACGTCCAGCCGAGCTTCTTGGCGCCGATCTCCACCAGCGCGCCCGTCGGCTTGATCGGCAGCGGCGGCATCGGATAGGGACGCGAGCGACGCGGATCGTTCGGCCCGGGCGCGCCCGAGACGCCGATCTCCCAGTCGACCTTCGTGTAGTACGGCTCCAGGTCGTCGTAGGTGATCGGCCAGTCGGCGAGCGAGCTCCCCGCGAGCGGCCCTTTGCTGCTGACCTCCGTGAAGTCGATCGGGCGGAAGCGCCAGAAGTTGCCGGTGAAGTGCGCCGAGCCGCCGCCGACCATGCGTCCGTACTTCACGGCCTGCGCGACGGTCGCCACCTCGCGCTCCGTCGTGCGCTGCGTGTTCGGCTGCACGCCGTAGTCGTTCGTCAGCGCCGCGCGCCAGCCGACGCCATACTCGTCGTGCTTGAAGTCGCGCTCCGTGAGCCACGGCCCCTGCTCGAGCACGACGACGCGGAAGCCGGCGCGCGACAACTCCCGCGCGACGACGCCGCCCGCGGCTCCCGCACCGACGACGATGAAGTCGACGATGTCGTCCGGGCGGTAGGAGGGCTGTTGGACCGGCGCGGCCTCAAGCACGCCGTGCGATCTCACCGCGCTTCGCCGCGTTCGCGATGTACGCGCCCGCGCGGAACGCCAGCGCCTGGATCGTCATCGTCGGTTGACCGCGACCGCACGACACGAGGCTCGAGCCGTCGACGACAAACAGGTTCGGCACGTCGTGCGCGCGATTGTTCTTGTCGACGACGCTCGTGCGCTTGTCGTTCCCCATCCGCGCGGTGCCGAGAAGGTGCACGGAGAACTCCTGACCCCGGATCTCGTGCGCCCAGCTCTTCGTCGCGCCCGCGGCATCCAGGAGCTCCTTCCCCTTCTTGGCGAAGTACTCCATGAGCTTCAGGTCCTGCGGATGCTCGGAGTACGTCAGCCGCAGCGCGGGCACGCCCCACGCATCCTTGAGCGTGGGGTCGATCGAGATGTTGTTCGTCTCGACCGGAAGCGACGACGTGTGTCCGTACGCGAGCAGCGACCGATTGTAATGGTGCGCGAGCGCTTTCTTGAACGCCGATCCCCACCGCGGCGCGTCGGGCGGCATGTAGTTGAACGCATACGGGATCGGGGTCGAGTCGAAGCGAAAGTCGAAGCCGCCGCCGCCGTACAGGCCGAGCTTCGGATCCAGCTCGTACAGATCCCAGATGATGCGCGTCGCGACGATTCCCTTGAAGCCGTTGACCTCGTGCTCGAAGATGCCGTTCGAGTTCCCCGCGCCGTTGAACATCAGGTACTTCCCGACGGTGCCGCTCGAGTTCGCGAGCCCGTCGGGGAAGATCGTCGACTTCGAGTTGAGCAGCAGGCGCGGCGTCTCGGCGCCGTTCGCGCAGACGACCACCGCCTTCGCGCGCTGGAAGATCTCCTTCTTCGCCTCGTCGAAGTATTTCACGCCGACGACGACGCCCGCCTTGTTGATCTCGACCTTCCGCACGTAGCTGTTCGGTCGGATCTCGCACTTCCCCGTCGCGACGGCCTTCGGGATGACGTTGAACGTCGTGCTGCTCTTCGCGCGCACCTCACACGCGAAGCCGAGACAGAAGCCGCATTGCACGCACGCACCGCGTCCGTCGTACGGGCGCGAAGCGATGGCCATCGGTGCAGGGAAGGCCGTCCAGCCCATCTTCTTCGCGCCGCGCTCGATCAACACGCCGGTGGACTTGGGCGGATGCGGCGGCATCGGATACGGGCGCGAGCGCGGCGGATCGAATGGACCCGGCGCTCCCGCCACGCCGATCTCCCAGTCGACCTTCGTGTAGTACGGCTCGAGCTCCTCGTAGGTGATCGGCCAGTCGGCGACCCCGGTGCCCGCGAGCGGTCCCTTGATGCTCGCTTCCTTGAAGTCGATCGGCTTGAAGCGCCAGAAGTTCGCCGAGTAATGCAGGCTCGTGCCGCCGATGCCGCGACCGTACAGCAGCGCCGGACGCCGCTTCGCGACCTCCTTCTCCGTCTTCCGGAACGACTGCGGCGACTTCCCGAAGTCGTTCGTGTACAGCCCCTGCTGAAAGACCTTGATCTCGTCGTGCGAGAAATCCTTCACGTCGCGCCAGGGTCCCTGCTCGAGCACGACGACGCGATAGCCCGCGGTGGCGAGCTCCTTCGCGACGACGCCGCCCGCGGCACCCGAGCCGACGATGACGAAGTCGACCTCATCGTCGGCCCTGTACGACGGGCCGGCGTGTTGCGGCGTCGGTGTGCTTTGCGCGTGAACGTGATTCATCGGCTCTCGGCAGGAATGCAGTCATCCCGAGCGTAGCGAGGGATCTCGGTGGTCTCCGTAGGTCGTCCGAGACGCGTCGTCGACCACCGAGGTCCCTCGTCGCTTCGCTCCTCGGGATGACTGCGGGCGTCGTGTCTCAGTGCTTCGCGTCGTAGTACCCGAACGGCTCGGCCCACGAGAACCGATCCTCGAACCCGATCAGCTTCCATCCGAGCTTGTCGTGATTCCCGCCGTACTCCGGGTTCGCGAACATCCCCGCGATCGTCGCGCCGCGCAGGTTCTCGAAGAGCGGGTCCTTGTCCTTCTCCATCGCCTTCATCACCGCGATCTGCTGCGCGCTCGTGAGCGCCGCGAACGACGCCGCCTTCGGGTACATCGTCTTCACGCGCGTCGTGAACTTCGCGTAGCCCTTCTGGAAATCCGGCAGGTCGTTCTTCGCGAACGTCGCGAACGACTGGTCGATGAAGTAGACGACGCGTGCCTCGCGCGCGCCCGGTGTGTCGTCGGTCGGGATGATCTGCGCCGTGAACGCCTCGATGTCCGCGCCCTGCGCCGGCGTGAGCGCCTTGAACGCCGGCGGCGTCGCCTGCCGCGCCGCGTGTGCCGCGTGCTCGCCCGCCGCCATCAGCGAGCGCGCGTCCGCGGCGACCAGGAACGCGCCGGCCGCACCGCTGCCCAGCGCGGCCAGGAACCCTCGACGTGACAGCTCGCTCATGCGTGACCCTCTGCGAAATGCGCGCGAGATGCGTGACTCACGGACGTCCCTCGGGCAGCGCGGCGCGCTTCGCCTGCTCGGCCTGCAGCTTGGTCGCGTAGCGCTGGCCCTCCGCGACGCGCTCCACCTCCACCGCGATCGCCTCCACGGCCTGCTCGATGCGCGCGAGTCGCGCGTCCATCGCCTGCAATGCGCGCGGATCGGAGTCTTTCGGGCTGCCTCCGCGCGCGATGCGTCGGCCGAATGCAACGGCGAGCGGCGTTCCGATCGCGAGGAACACGACACCCGTGACGACGATGCGCAGCACCTCGCGCACGAGAAACGGATCGGGCTGCAGCAGCACGAGCGTCGCGAGCATCACGAGCCGGCGTACACGTACGCGGCGCCGTTCTTCTGCGCCATCCCCATCGCCGCGACCATCGCCGGCACGACGACCACGCCGGGCAGCATGTTCGCCTTGAGCTCCGCCCGCACCTCGGCGTACGGCCGCGACGTCGCCGCCATCGCGCGACGGATCACGCCCCGAAAGACGTTGTTGCAGAGCAGCAGCTGCGCGCCACGCTGTTGCAGCACGTCGACGCCGAACTCGATCATCGGCTCGCCCGCCTTCGGCTGCCACCAGACGTTGCGCACCGCCGTCAGCTGCGTACGCGTGTCGGTCGTCTTGCTCGACTCGCCGTACTTGTACTTCTCCCACATCGCGTCGTTGAAGACGATCGGATACGCGTCGCCGCTGATGCCGAGAAGCGCGACGACGTCGGGCGACTCGAGCGACCACCCATCGCGCATCCCGTTGAGCCAGTTCTTCGCGTAGTACAATCCGCCGCCGTTCTGATAGGCTCCGATGTCGAACATCATCGCGGCCTTCGCGTGCTTCACGCGTTCGAGCCACGAATGGTCCCACGGCCCGTCCTGCGTGGTGGGCGGGATCGGGATCTGTGGCGCGGATCGTCCGGGGCGATTGGACTGGGCCGTGGCCGCGGGCGCGGGCGCCGGTGCGGGCGCCTGCGTGGTGGTGGTCTGCGCCGCCGGCGCACACGCGGCGGCCGCCAGCGCGGCGCCGGTGGTCGTGAGGACGCTTTCCAGCACAGTGGGATCCGAAGCTTGGAATTCACGTGACTTGAAGTCG
>JADMIO011475756.1_pt1 | contig 70380 bp, 69 predicted proteins | sample 8958161 | NCBI WGS metagenome assembly JADMIO01 (sample SAMN16585339, study PRJNA669376) | soil metagenome | isolation source: Crop rotation soil | place: USA: Cullars Rotation, Alabama | collected 2011 | reverse complement strand
GCCGCGACTTCAAGTCACGTGAATTCCAAGCTTCGGATCCCACTGTGCTGGAAAGTCTTCTACAACACCGTCGTCGCGCAGGCGCAGTCGATCGAGGTGTCGGGCGACAAGGTGACGTTCGCGTTCCTGCCGACTCACCGTGCGTTGCGCGACCAGTTCGAGCAGAACCGTCCGTGGATCGAATCGGCGGCCGAGCGCGTGGCCGGCCGCAAGGTGACGGTGACGTCGGTGCAGGTAGAGGCCGGCGCGGCGCCCGCCAACGGCGCCAAGCCGAAGGACGAACCGGAAGCGCCGGTGGCGAACGGCAAGCGCGACCTGAAGGCCGAGGCGATGTCGTCGGCCGCCGTGCAGGCGGTGCTCGACGTGTTCCCCGGAGAAATCAAGGACGTTGAAGAACTCTGACGGCTCAGGGCTCAAGGCTCAGGGCTCAACGAAGAGCACACTGTCATGAACATCATGGACATGATGCGGCAGGCGAAGGAGATGCAGGATCGCCTGCAGAAGCAGATGGCCGAGGTGCGCGTGGAGGCCACGGCCGGCGGCGGCATGGTGACCGTGGTGATGAACGGCGCCAAGCAGGTGCAGTCGCTCACCATCGATCCCACCGTCGTGTCGAAGGACGACGTGGAGATGCTGCAGGATATGATCGTCGCGGCGCTCAACGACGCGCACCGCAAGGTGGACGAACGCATGGGCGGGGCCATGCAGGGCCTGCTGGGCGGGCTGAAGATCCCAGGACTGTCGTAGTTGCTTCCAGAACCGCTGATACGTCTCGTCGAACAGCTCCAGCGCCTGCCCGGCATCGGCGCCAAAGGCGCGCAGCGTCTGGCGTTTCACGTCCTCAAGAACCCGCGCGAGGACGCCGACCGCCTGTGCGAGGCGATTCGCGCCGTCAAGGAACGCGTCACCTACTGCTCGGTCTGCAACAACATCACCGACACCGATCCCTGCGTCTACTGCACGGGCGCCACCCGCGACACGCGCATGATCTGCGTGGTGGAAGAGCCGCAGAACGTGACCGTCGTCGAGAAGACGCAGGGCTTCAAGGGGCTCTATCACGTGCTGATGGGCGCGCTGTCGCCGCTGCACGGCGTCGGCCCCGACGATCTCAAGATCAAAGGCCTGTTGACGCGCGTAGGCACCGGCACGGTTGAAGAAGTGATCCTCGCCACCAACCCCACGGTGGAAGGCGAGGCCACCGCGCTCTACCTGGCGCGGCTGCTCAAGCCGCTTGGCGTGCGCGTCACCCGCATCGCCATGGGCATTCCCGTCGGCTCCGACCTGGAGTACGCCGACGAAGTGACGATGACGCGAGCCATGGAAGGGCGCCGCGAGTTCTGATGAGGAGCGTTCGGTAACGTGGTTCAAGCCGTCGATCAGTTGCCTGCCGCCGCCCTGCTGCTGCTGGGCGGCATCGTCGTGTGCTTCTTCGGCCGGAAGATGTTCCGCACCTCGCTGGCGATCGTGGGTTTCGTCCTTGGTGCGGCCGCGGCAAGCTCGGTGTTCGGCGTCAGCGATCGCATGCCGATGCTCGTGGCCGGCGTCGCCGGCGGGCTGATCGGCGCCGTGATCCTCTACGCGGCGTACTACATCGGCGTGGCGCTCGTGGGTGCGGGGTTCGGCGCCGTGGCGGCCAGCGTCGCGTTCTCGGTGGCCGATCGCGAGCCGCCCGTCGTCGCGGTGGTGCTCTTCGCCATCGCCGGAGCCGTTCTCGCCACCTATCTGCAGCGCTACTTCGTCATCGTCGGCTCGGGCGTGGTGGGTGCGCTGATGATTGTCCACGGCGCGGTCGGCGTGGCCGGCAAGGAGCTGGGCGTCTCGACCGCGAGCAGCGGCGTCTGGGTGGTGGTCCCGTTCGATCCGGCGCCGGGACAGCGGTGGGTGCAGATCGTGTGGGGCGTCCTCAGCCTCGTCGGCATCGCCGTCCAGCTCGGATGGACCGGCGGTGAAAAGGGCCGCATCGGCAGCCGCAAACCCAAACCAGCCAAACCAGCCACGGCCTAAACGGCCCGCTGGGCGTAGCTGAAGGCCTTCAGGCCTGCCAGAGTTGGGGGATGGTGACGAGCTCGAAAAACCGAGTACCATTGAGAACGGCTATGAACAAGACTTCGATTTCAGTGGTGTTCGTGGGCGGCCTCTTCGCGGCCGCGCTGACGGTGACGGTCGGAGCCCAGGCGACGCGGTCCACCAACGAGGGCGTGTACACGGCGGAGCAGGCCACCAAGGGCGACGCGGTCTACAAGGAACAGTGCGCCGCCTGCCACGGCGACAACCTCGAGGGCAGCGGGCCGATGCCGCCGCTCGCCGGCAAGGATTTCCTCGCGAACTGGCAGGGAAAGACGGTGGGCGATCTCTTCGAGAAGACGCAGACCTCGATGCCCGCCACCGCTCCCGGCACGCTCACGCCGGAGCAGGCGACGAACCTGATGGCGTATCTCCTGAGCGTCGGGAAGTCTCCGGCCGGCTCCGCGGCGCTGCCGGACAAGATGGACGATCTGAAGAAGATTTCCATCGACGCGCCGAAGTAAACCTAGGGGTCGAAGGCGGCCCTCCGGCCGCCGGATCTGCTAAGATCGTCAGGTTTCGCTACGGGCCGGCGGCGCACGCTGCCGGTCGTGCGCCCGCCTCATTCCTCGGTAGCTCAACGGCAGAGCATCCGGCTGTTAACCGGAGGGTTGCTGGTTCGAATCCAGCCCGAGGAGCCACTTTCAAAGAAACGACGCAAGTCGTCGATTAGCAAGCGCTTGCAAGTTCGAAGCGCGCCACATGCGACGACGCGTCCGCGCATCATCGGCCGCCGTAGCCTCGGGCTTTGTTTCACGTCACCGCCGGAGCGGCGGGAACAACCAGGTTTATGCAGTGACCAAAGACGGTAGCTCTTTCTCGCCAACGCCCGCCCCGCTTTCCAACGACGCAGCGCCGCCGACCGTCGTGCTCAACTGGACAGCGGCGGTGCATCGGTAGCGAGGCGATGTCGACCCCGGCGTCTTCCAAGCGCGCAGCGGCTTGATGCGGAGCGTGCTAGCGGCCGGCGGCCATTCGGTCCACTTCGACGCCGGATTTCCACACTCGAAGGATGTCGCGAATCGCTAACACATCTTCTGTGGGATCGCCGCGGACGAGAAGGAGATCAGCACGGCGCCCAGGCTGAATCCTCCCTCGATCACTCAGACGAAATGCGTCCGCGGTGCTGGCTGTTGCCGCCGCAAGAATCTCGGACGGACTCAATCCGGCTTTGCGGAACAGTTCGATCTCATGGTGGACGCTGATCCCGTGATCCGCCGTGTTGCTGCTGCTGGCGTCCGTACCGACGAGCAGGCTGACCCCTGCTTCGTGAAGGCCACGAACTGCAGCCATCTGCGCATCGATATTCGCACGGAGACCATCGGCGCCGATCGTCGTCGAAGCGACGGACCGGCTCACATGCGCCCTGATGGGGTCGGTCAGGATGCTTTGAAATCGTGGGTCGGCCAACAGAGCGGCACGTCCCTCCGGCAAGCGCCCGTCAGGAATGTCCAGGGTCGCCGTCACGAAGACGCCGCGAGCCGCGAGACGACGAGCCACCTCAGGGCTGGGGCCACCTCTGCGCCAGACGTGCGCGAGGCCATCGACTCCTGCCGACAACGCAACGTTGGCGTCGTCAAGTGACTCGACGTGGGCGATAGCCAGCATGTTGAACGCATGTGCCGCTTCGACGAGTGCGCTCACCCTCGGTTGGTCGAGGTTGGGTGTACCTTGAGTGGCACTCCGAACACCTGCCAGCAGGATCTTCAGGTAGTCCGCGCCTGCTACACGGCGCGCGGCGACGAAGCGTGTCGCCTCCTCAACCGTCGCGACAGTTGGTTTGTCTGGTCCCAGTTCCTCGTGCGCACCGGGCGCAGCTGCCGCATCGCCAGCGGAACGAAGGTCAGCGACGTCGGTCGCCAGGTTGGCTTGTGAGCGTATGGCGAAGACCACTGTCTCGGGTCTGGTGCTCGCTGCCATATCGAGTACGGTCGTCACGCCGAAGCGCAAGGCTTGACGAAGGTTGCTGGTATCGGCGACGTGAGCATGCGCATCGATAAGACCGGGAACGAGTGTCGAGCCGGTGCCATCGATGACGGGCAGGTGACGCCACGAGGGCAGGTCTTCTCCGACTGCACGGACAATGCCTCCAGCCACCGCAACCTGGGTGTTCTGAAACGTCTTGGCACCATCGAACACTCGAACCCGAGCGATCAGGAAGTCGTTGCTAACGCTCCGTTGCGCGAGTGGGCGCTCCTGCACCACGAATGCAGTAACCGCAACCACAGCCGCTCCGGCGAGACGCCAGTATTTGTTCAACATGCCCGACATTCTCCCTTTGCCACATGGTGGCCCAATTGGGTTGATGTCCTTTGCTAAGATTTTCCGAATTCATATGCGCGGAACCGAGGTGTTCCTGTTCGGCGACTTCATGCTCGACACGGCGGAGCGCCGGCTGCAGCGCGGCTCTGAGGCGCTTCACCTAGCTCCCAAAGCTCTTGATCTCCTCGTCGCGCTCGTGCGCGACCACGGCCGGCTCGTGACCAAGCAACAGCTGCTCGCGCGGGTCTGGCCGAACGTGTTCGTCGACGAAGGCATCTTGACGGTGCATGTGTCAGCGCTGCGAAAGGTTCTGGACCACGGGTCTTCGGCCGAGTGGATTCAGACCGTGCCGCGTGAAGGCTATCGCTTCACAGGTAGAGTGCTCTGCAGAACTGGCGCGTCACGCGGGGAAGTGCAGGTCGCGACGCCGGTCGAGGCTCAGGAGTTGCTCCGTGCCGGACGTGCGCACCTCCTCGCCGGATCGTCGAGCGAGATGCCAGCGGCACTCGCCGCGTTCGGCGCCATGCTGCGCATCGACGCGACGTGCGCGCCGGCGCATGCGGGCCTCGCCTTGACCAGGTGCGTACAGGCGAATCTCCGCGCGGTCCCTCACGTCGACGCGTATGCCGAGGCGAAGGTCGGCGCCCTGCGCGCGCTCGCCATGGACAGCGACTGCGCCGACGCACAAGCGGCGCTCGGCGCGGTCTTGTTCTGGAGCGAGTGGGATTGGACGGCGGCCGCGCACAGCCTTGAGCGAGCCCTGGCTTCAGAGCCTGATCACTGTGAGGCCTTGTTACATTACGGTGCGCTGCACGACGCGCTCGGCCGTCGGGAAACGGGCCTGCGGCTGAAGCAGATGGCGTTGACCCGGGCGCCGCACTCTCCGCTCGTTCTCATGGAGATTGCGGTGTCGTACTACTTGCAGGGCCGATACGACGAGGCGATCGAGTGGGCACGCAAGGCGCTCTCCATCGACCCACTGAACCAACGCGCCACGGAATTCATCAATCTGGCCTGCTGGGTCGCCGGCGACGTGCCAGGCGTGATCGCAGAAAAGCGTCGACGGGCGTCAGCACTTGGCCTCAGCGGTGAATCATTGGCGGCGCTGGAGCGAGGCCTTGACGCATTGCACGAGGTGCACACGCGGAGTGGGCGGGACGGCGTGGCGCGATGGCTGCTCCAGACCTTGCCCAGTGCCGATGATTCCCACGGCGCGTTCCAGCGTGCAGCGCTGCACGCCGCGTCAGGTGAGACGGACAACGCGTTCGACTGCCTGGATCAGGCGCTGACGCTGCGCGACCCGCATCTGGTCTACCTGGCCGTTCACAGTATCTGGGATCCGCTGCGAGGCGATCCGCGGATGAGCGAGCGGTTGCGACGTCTTGGTCTGCCGGCCCCGGCGGGTCGAGATTAGGAAACGTGCCACACGTGGATGATTCGGTCTGTCCGTTCTTCTACGGGCCGCATACCCCATCACGTCCACGCGTGGCATCGGGCGGAGCAGACCAACGGAGGACGCTCGGTTCCGCGACTGCTCGCCGTGACCACGCCGACGTCACTCGCGACTCACGAAGAGCTGAAGCAGGCGCTCGCCTTGCGTTTCGCCGCGGACGATCTCCGTGCGAGGCTCGCCTGATGAGCCAATTGCGGAAATCGTCCAGTGCGGCGAGCCACTTCCTCGCGGCGTGCCTTCATTCGTGGGCCCTCGCCGTGGAGCCGTTCCCCGGCGTCGCCTCGGAACAAGCGGGACCGAATCAAGACGACCTACTAGTTCACAGAGAAGGAGGCGGATTAGATGACAGGTTCGATCAAAACGTTGCGGGCTGACAAAGGCTTCGGTTTCATCAAGGGTTCGGCCCTGAGGGACCCAAGGGGCCACGAGCTGAAAGCGTGAGGCGCACGTCCACCTAGGCAGATGCTTTGGTCCAGCATCGAGAGGTTGCCCTAGCCACACTATTTCGCCAGAGCCTTCGAGGCCCAGAGTAGTACGAGGCGCCTTCGGTGCGGTGAGCGTACGCGCCAGCGCTAGCCGCCTCCGGACAGCGCCTTCACGAGGGCCGTGCGGTACGTCCGACTGACTCTGAGCAGTGTTCCGTTCGTCAGCGTCAGGCGCTGGTCGCCCGAGCTCAATGGCTCCATCGCGCGAATCGCGGACAGTCGCGCGATCGCCGACCGGTGCACGCGCACGAAGCCCGCGCCCGACAATTCGTCCACCAGCGATCGCAGCGACTCGCGCACCAGCACTGTGCGGTCGCGCAAGTGGATGCGCGCGCAGTAGTCCTCGGCTTCGATCCACACGATGTCGTCATGCGGCACGACGATGGTCCGGGTGCCGTCGCGGACGAGCAGCGTCCGTGCCGGCGACGGACTGGCGCGTGCGTGCTCCCGCTCCCACAATCGGCCGCGCAGCCGCCGCACCACGTCGGCGAATCGTTCGTCGGTGAACGGCTTCAGCAGGTAGTCGAACGCCTGCGCCTCGAAGGCCTGCACGGCGTGCCTTTCGAAGGCAGTCACGAACACGATCAGCGGCGGCACCGTTGTGTCGAGGTGGGGCACCACTGCGAAGCCGTCGAGCTCCGGCATGTGGACGTCGAGGAAGACGACGTCGGGCCGCACAGTCCCGATCGCCTCGATGGCGTCCTTCGCATGTGTAGACTCGCCGGCCAGCAGGAAGTCCGACTCCCGCGTGAGCAGCAATCGCAGCGTCTGACGCGCCAGCGGCTCGTCGTCCACGATCACCACCCGCCAGGCACGCGTCGTCATGCCCGCACGAACGGAAGGGTGATCGAGGCGAGCACGCCGCCGTCGTGCCGGGCGCTCACGGCCAGCGCGGCCTGATCGCCGAACTCCGCCGCGAGGCGCGAGGCCAGATTGCGCAAGCCCGTCCCTCGGCTTGCCGTCATCGTCCAGCCCTCGGGCAGGCCAACACCATCGTCTTCGACATCGATGCGGACGCGGCCGTCGCGAACCGATGCGCGCACCGCGAGCGTGCCCGCTTGGACCCGCGACGTCAGGCCGTGCTTCAGCGCGTTCTCGACGAGCGGCTGCACCACCAGTACGGGCACGCTGGCGTGCGCGGCCTCGGGTGCGAGCGTCAGCGACACGGCGAGGCGATCGGCGTGCCGGGCCAGTTGAATCTCCAGGTAGCGCTCGACGATCGCGAACTCGTCGGCCAGCCGGGCGGAGGAGTCACCCGAGTCGAGCACGTAGCGAAGGACGTCGCCAAGGCTGCCAGTGAGCCGCACGACGCCGGCGATGTCGTTGGCCCTGGCCAGCGCCGCGATGCTGTGCAGGCTGTTGAACAGAAAGTGCGGTTCGAGATGATTGCGGAGCGCCTGCAGTCGGGCTGTCGCGAGCTCGTGCTGGAGCGCCGCGGCTGCGGCTTGCCGCTCGCGATAGCGATCCTGCAGCGTCATCGCCGTGCCGCCGCCGGCGACGATGATGTACATCAGCAGCGTGAGGTAGCCGCGCCCGCGGATCTGCATCCAGAACGCCTGGCTGGGGCTGGGGCCGCCGGGAATTTGCACCAGCGGAAAAACGACGGCGGTGGTCACGAGCGTCACGACCACGAGCACGATCACAAAGATCAGCACGTGCCGCACGACGATTCTGCGCCAGGCCGCCGCCGTATCCGGCACCCAACCGGCGGTAAACCGCCAGATCACCATCGTCGCCGGCACCCACGCCGCGTAGTACGAGAGTTGCAACGTCAGCGCCGCACCGAGATTGATCCGTTCGCTTTGCGCTATCCAGAGCATCTGGGCGACATAGACGGCGGCGAGGAAGATCCAGAATCCGATGGCCAGCGCCCAGTGCCATCGTGTGATCGCAAACATGACCGCAGCTCAGGCCGATACCCGCTTGAACACCAATGTGATCGGCGTCTCCTGGCCGTTCTGAGCGATCGCCACGACTTTGATCGTCATGGTCTTGCCGTCGGCGGAGATGCTTCTGACGCCTTTGTTGTTCACCCGGCCGCCAACCTTGGCGATGATGTTCACCGAGGAATCGTCGATGATCGTCTCAGAGTAGGTGGCCGGCGTCTGGGTGCCGTTCACCTGAAACTCCGCCAGTGGGACGGACTGGTATTGCGGGTAGTCCTTGCCGTCGCTTTTCGACACGATCTGGATGAAGTCAGGACGTCCGTTGGTAAGTTTGCGAATCACCAGGTTGACCAGGTATCCATCGCTGCGCATCTCGTAGCTGCGGGTCTCGGAGGCCAGCGGAAACCCCGGCGGAATGGAGGAGGCCGCTGGATCGAGCTCCCAAATTCCGAGCACACGCGGCACTTGCGCCCCCGCAGTCGCCGTGAGCAGAGCGAGCGAGCACACCAACGACGCGATCGATGTTTTCACGGTTCTTCTCCTGAATGTGACCGCAGCTTAGCGCAGGTGTCGCAGCTGCCGACCCGCCGCGCGTCCCAGTGGCTGCACGCTTGACGCGGTCCGCTGCAACGCGCTTGAGTCGCCGGCGATGCGCATCGCACCATCGCGGCATGATGAAACTCACCCTCGCCATCATGTTCACTGCCATCGCCGTTGTCACCGCCGCGCCGCAGTCGCCGCCACCCACGGGGCGGAAGTTGACGCTGGCCAACACAATGATCCAGAGCTACACCGCCATACAGCGCGACCTGCTCGAAGCCGCCGAGCTGATGCCCGAAGCGGACTATGTCTTCAAGCCGACACCCGAGACGCGTCCGTTCGGCCAGCTCATTGCACACGTCGCGCTGAGCCAGTTCAACGCCTGTTCGCTCCTCCAGGGCGGCCCAAGTCCGAAGGCCGCCGAAAAGGAGGAGACGCCGCGCTCGAAGGCCGCGCTGATCGGGTTGCTCAAGGAGTCCGCGACCTTCTGCAATCCCTTCGTCAACGCAATGACCGACGAGGGCATGGTGCAGTTGATGAAGGTCGGGCCCAACGAGGGGGCACGCGGACTGCTGGTCGCCGGCCTGAGTATTCATGGCAATGAGGTGTACGGGACTATTGCCGTCTACTTGCGGTTGAAGGGCATCGTCCCGCCCACCACGGCCCGCCAGAAGCCGGCACCGACAAAGGGCGGCTGATCGCGGCGCCCACGAACGAACGCGTGACGGTGTGGGGCCGATCGGGCCGTCGCTCTGTTCATCTACGCATTCCGCGCAGTACACGTTCGACACCATGGACGGATAAACGGCATCGTCCGGCCCGCGAGTCGGCCGGGGGGGCGGGCATTGGGCGCCCAAGATCGAAGGCCTCCTTCGTGGGCGACTGTTCGCAGTGATGGACAGTAGAGCTAACTGGCGGCTTTGGACGAGAGTCCGTTCAATTCCCGTTCGATATTCTCCCGAATACCCCGTAACACCGGCCATAGGCAAGTGGCTAAACCGCTGACGAGACAACCAGATACAGAACCTGCGTTAACCTGTTAACTGGTTCCCAGAGAAGGAGGCGGATTACATGACAGGTTCGATCAAGACGTTGCGGGCTGACAAAGGCTTCGGTTTCATCAAGGGTTCGGACGGTTCGCAGTATTTCTTTCATCAGAGCGCCATCTACGGCGAGGGTATCGAGATGTTGCGCGAAGGCGACAGCGTTGAGTTTGAGCTTGGCCCTGAGGGACCCAAGGGGCCACGAGCTGAAAGCGTGAGGCGCACGTCCACCTAGGCGTTCGGAGGCGGTCGCGTGTTGCAGGACTGACCGGCACGACGCGGGCTTGGTACCCGTTCGGTCAGTGCTCAGCGCGCGGTCACCACCACGGCGCTGCACGTGCGGCCGCCGCTTCGCCGGTACGCGTGCGGCACGCTCGAATCGAAGTAGATCGAGTCGCCGGCCTTCAGCACGTGTTCGTCGGCGCCCACATGGACGCTGAGCGTGCCCTGGATCGTGTAGATGAACTCGAAGCCGGGATGGTCGTGCGGGCGCAGCTTGTCTGTGGACACCGGAAGAAACTCCGCGTAGTAACAGTTGAAACGGCGCTCGGTGGCGGGGTAGTCGAGCGACTCGAACTCGTAGGCCACGTCTCGCGCGCCGGGACGGTCCGGTAGCCGGTTCCGCTCGCTCTGGCGCACCACCGCGGCCAGCGGCTTGTCACGCGCGCCGCTGAAGAAGAACTCGAGCCCCACGCCGAAGACGAGCGCCACGCGTAAGAGCGTCGGCAAGGTGGGAAACATGCGGCCTCGCTCGATCTTCGAGAGCAGCGCTGGCGACAGGCCGGTGTGCTTCCCGAGCTCGACGAGCCCGAGCTTCTTCTTCAGCCGCAGCGTCCGGATCCGCGTTCCGATCGCGTAGTCCGCCAGCCCATCCTGCAAGGTCTTCGACAGCATCGCGCCCTCGTTGTTCTCCCCAGTCACATTCCGGCCGTCTTTTGTCCTGCCGCTCACACGACTTCGCGGCTGAGTGCCGATTGTGACTTAAAAGCAAATCCATTTGCACTAAATTCAAATGCAAGGAGGACGTCATGAAGCAGCTCGACATCATTGCCGCGGTCCTGGTCGTCGTCGGCGCGCTCAACTGGGGTCTGGTTGCCGTCGCACGGTTCGACCTCGTGGCCGCCCTGTTCGGCATGCAGTTCGGCGAGACCTCGCCGCTGACCGCCGCTGTCTATGGCCTCGTCGGCTTGGCGGGTCTGTATCAGGGGTTGTTCTGGAAGCGCGTTCAGGCGCGCTGGATGCAGCCGGCCGCGCCGCTCTCCCGTTAACCGTCTTCTCAAACAAGGAAGCACACATGTTCAAGTCATTCGTTTCGACAACTCTGGCCGTTGCGGCCCTGACGCTCGCGTTGCCCGGTCAGGCACCTGTGCAAGCGCAGTCGCGCAACATCGTGGCCACCGCCGTGGCGGCCGGCTCGTTCAAGACCCTCGCCAAGGCGCTCGAGGCTGCGGATCTGGTCAAGACGCTGGAGGGCCCTGGGCCATTCACCGTGTTCGCCCCCACCGACGAGGCGTTTGCCAAGCTGCCGGCCGGCACGGTGGAGAACCTGCTCAAGCCGGAGAACAGGGAGAAGCTGCGGCGGGTCCTCACATATCACGTCGTGCCCGGCAAGCTGATGGCGGCCGACGTCGTGAAGGTGCAGACGGCCAAGGCGGTCAGCGGCGACACCATCAGCGTGCAGGCGCACGGCGGCACCGTGAGCGTGGACGCCGCCCACGTCACCAAGACCGACATTGCCGCCAGCAACGGCGTCATCCACGTGATCGATACGGTGATGCTGCCCAAGGGGCTCTAAGTGAACGTCCTCCTCACTGGTGCGACCGGCTACATCGGCGGCCGCCTTCTTCGAGCGTTCGAAGAAGGCGGCGAAGCGGTGCGGTGCCTCGCGCGCCGCCCTGGTGAGGTGGCCGCCACGCGGCGCACGACAGAGGTCGTGCAGGGCGACTGTCTCGACGAGGCCTCGCTCGTAGGCCCGTTCGACGGCATCGGCACCGCCTACTACCTGGTGCACTCGATGGGCTCGGGGACGCAGTTCGCGGAACAGGATCGCCGTGCCGCCGCAAATTTTGGCCGGGCCGCGGCGCGCGCCGGCGTGCGGCGCATCGTCTACCTCGGTGGCCTGGCTGACGACGCCTCGTCGCTTTCGGCGCATCTCAAGAGCCGGGCCGAGACAGGGGACGCGCTGCGCGCCAGCGGCATCCCGGTGATCGAGTTTCGGGCGTCGATCGTCATCGGCGGCGGCAGCCTCTCGTTCGAGATCGTGCGCGCGCTGGTCGAACGGCTGCCCGTGATGATCTGTCCGCGATGGGTCGAGACGCTGGCGCAGCCCATTGCCATCGACGACGTGATTGCGTACCTGCGCGCCGCGCTAAATGTGCCGGGCGCTGACGGGCAGGTGTTCGAAATCGGCGGTCCCGAAGTGGCGTCGTACGGCGATCTGATGCGGCGGTACGCGCGGCTGCGCGGGCTTCGCCGCCTGCTCGTGCCAGTGCCCGTCCTCAGCCCTCGCCTCTCGGGGATGTGGCTGGCGCTCGTCACGCCGGCCCAGGCCCGGATCGGCCGCGCCCTGGTGGAAGGGTTGCGGAACGCGTCGGTGGTGCGCTCATGCGCCGCGCGCGAGACCTTCACCACCATCGAGCCAATCCCGCTCGACGCGGCGCTGACCGCGGCGATGAACGATCCGTCCGGCACGCATTGGAAGGTGGATACGCGAACGGTGGCCGTCGATGTGGCGCCGTCGCGGGCCTTCGCGCCGATCCGTCGCATCGGCGGCCGCACGGGCTGGTACTACGGCAGCCCGCTGTGGAAGACGCGGGCCCGCATCGATCGGTGGATCGGTGGTATTGGGATGGACGGCGATCGGCGCGATCCCGAGAACTGCGCGGTTGGAGACGTCATCGACGGCTGGACGGTGGACGCTTACGAGCCCGACGGCCGCATGCGCCTCCTCGCCGGCATGAAGCTGCCGGGGCGCGGCTGGCTCGAATTCGAGGTGACGCCGCTCGACGGGGGGCGCCGCGCGCAGATTCGCCAGAGCGCGCGGTTCGACCCCAAGGGCGTGCTCGGGCGTGTCTACTGGTACGCCGTGGTGCCGTTCCACGCCGTCATCTTTCGCGGCCTTCTGCGGCGGATCGCGCAGCTTGCCGAGCACGGCGACGACATCCCCAAGCGCGGACTGTTCGTTCACCGCTCGGTGGTGACCGCTCCGGCCGCCGCGGTGTTTCGCTGGCACGAGCGGCCTGAGGCGCTGGAGCAGTTGCTGCCTCCAGGACGCTTGGTTCGCATCGAACATCGGGCGGGCGGCATTCGCGACGGCGGCCGCGTCACGCTCTCAATCGGGCTCGGCCCAGTCCGATTCCGCTGGGAGGCCCGCCACTACGGGTACGTGCGCGGGAAGCAGTTCTGCGACGAGCAGGTGCGCGGACCGTTTAGCGCCTGGAGGCACACCCATCGTGTGGTGGCCATTGGGACGAGCGAGTCTCTCTATGAAGACCGCGTCGAGTACGGTCTGCGCGGCGGCGTGCTGGCTCACACGTTGTTCGACGGCCTGCTCAGGCCGATCCTCAGGCGTGCCTTCGCGCAGCGGCACCGGATGGTGCAGGCACGTGTTCCGCGGAGGCCCAGCCGCGCCCATCGCATCGCCTGCCTCGCCGTACTGGCCCTCGGTTTGGCGGGACCGCCGCAGGCGGCGTCCGGGCGGGAACTGCCGGCGGTTCGCACCGTGGCGAGCGTCGATCTCAAGCGCTATGCCGGCGACTGGCATGAAGTGGCGCGGTTTCCGAACCGGTTTCAGCGCCGATGCGTGGGCGACGTGCGCGCCACGTACACCCTCAGGCCTGACGGGCGCCTCGACGTTCTCAACCAGTGCCGAACCGAGGACGGCGCGATCGACGCCAAAGGGATTGGCCGCGTCGTGGACAGCCGAACGTCGGCCAAACTGAAGGTGCGCTTCGCACCGGCCGCGCTCTCGTTCCTGCCGTTCGTCTGGGGTGACTACTGGATCCTTGGTCTTGCCGCGGACTACTCCTGGTCGGTCGTCGGCTCGCCGGATCGGAACTACCTGTGGATCCTGTCTCGCACGCCCGGGCTGTCGTCACCGGCCCTCAGGGCCGCGGTGGAGATCGCTCGCGCAAACGGCTTCGATGTCAGCCGCCTGACGCCCTAGGCCACCGGGCGCGTCGTCTGCGCGGTGACCTCATCACTTTCGCATTGGGGGCCGGCGTGGCGATGGCCCTTTGCCGAAGGCGCCACGGACGGCGTGCATCGCTGCCTGCCTGGCGTTTAGCGGTGGCGCGGCAGTTGTCGGAGTGTGAGGCGCCGAACTTCCAGGAACCAAATTGTGCCCGCGCTTGTGTCCCGGTGGAGTCTGCAGCAGAGTCGAGCGGGTCTTGGGTGCGACGGTTTTGGCGGAGCGCCTCGGCCTGTTGACGTTGCTTTTGCTCATGTCGGGTGCCGTAGCATTCAGCCTAACTGGAACGTGCCGCCCTCGGTTGTGCACTTGTGGACATCCTCGGCTCTCGCTACCACAGCGTCTAAATCAGGCGTCGCGGTCTTCCGAGACCCTGGAGAGGCTGAGTCGGGCCGATGTCCAAAAGACGACAGCAGCGGACTCGTTTCCGCCCCGTAATAAAGTGTCGAGGTAGGCCGTGACGCTTGAGCACAGGAGAGAAACCAATGTACGACACCAGCAACGACCTGGCATGGACGACGCGACGCTCGGCAATCGACATGCTCAATGAGCACCTCGCCGATGCGATCGATCTGCACCTGCAGGCGAAGCAGGCGCACTGGAATATCAAAGGTCCCAACTTCGTTGGCCTGCACGAGCTGTTCGATCGGGTCGCCGCTCAGGCGGACGACTACTCGGACCTGATCGCCGAGCGAGCGGTCGCCCTCGGTGGAATCGCGCGGGGAACACTACAGGCCGTGTCGGCGCAGTCACAGCTGCGCGAATACCCCCTCGAAGTCGGTGACTGGCGGGCACACGTGCAGTCGATGCAGGATGCGCTCGCGACATTCGGCCGTGGAATGCGGAAGGCGATCGATGATGCAACAGCGCTGAACGACGCTGACACCGCCGACCTGTTCACCGAGATCTCGCGCGGGGTAGACAAGTCGCTCTGGATGGTCGAAGCGCACGTTCAGGAAAGCCCGGCAGCAGCGAAGCAGGTCCAAGCGCCACCTGTTTCGCGCGCCGCATCATGATCCCTCATCGTGAAGAGGTGCCGTCGAGCGGATGACGTCTCTCTATAGACGCTGCATAAATATCAGCGAAGACGCGCAATGGCAGAGCGGAACCGACACCGGGCGCCCAAGACCTACCCCATCGAATGGGGCGATTCTCGGGTGGAACGCATCGCGTACGAAGCTGGCGCGACGATCTTCAGACAAGGTGACCCTTGCACAACGATCATGCACGTTGAAGCGGGGTCGGTCCGTCTCTCTGTCGTTTCGCATGCCGGTAAAGAAGCCGTCATCGCGGTCCTGGAAGCGGGCGACTTTTTCGGCGAGGGCTGTTTGACGGGCCAGTCTGTCCGGGTCGCAACGGCGACGGCGATGTCCGAGTGCTCCGTTCTGCGAATCCGGCGACAAGAAGTCACGAGAAAACTCCACTCTGACGAGAGCTTTGCGGATTCTTTCGTGGCGCACATCCTGAAAAGAAATGCCCGTATGGAGGAGGACCTGATCGACCAGCTCTTCAACTCCACCGAGAAACGCCTGGCCAGGACGCTCTTGCTTCTTGCCCAGTACGGCAAGAACCACGGCCCGCGGCGGGCGCTGCCCAAAGTATCCCAAGAGATCCTCGCGGAGATGGTCGGGACAACCCGTCCTCGGGTCAACTTCTTCATGAACAAGTTCAGGAAGCTCGGGTTCATCGAGTACGACGCGAGCGGTGTGAAGGTCAACAACTCGCTCCTCGGAGTCGTTCTGGCCGAGTGACCGTGCCAGAGGCGAGCCCCCATGGCCCGTTGGATCATGACGTGGCCGGATCGCCTCCCGGCATTTGCTCCTGAGTTGCGGCGCGCAATGTGGTCCGAACGTCGATTCTGGAAGCAAGCGTGAGGTGAACTGGACAGCGATTCGCGATCGCCAGCAGCCGCTCACGTTGTGCGTCGCTCAGCGGCCCGTCGAATTCGACCTCGCGGTCAATGACAGAGAGCATCGCCTTCTCTGTGTCGCACAGAGCACAATCCCTGGCATGAACGCGCGAGTGACTCAGGCGAACCGTGACACGCACCAGCGGCCACTGTTTGCGGCGCGCGTACATGCCGACAGTCATCGATGTACAGGAGCCGAGAGCCGCCAGCAGCAAATCGTACGGCGTGGCACCGGTATCTGTGCCTCCGATCGAAGCCGGTTCGTCGCTTCGCAGCTGATGCCGACCCGCCACGATCTCCTGGGCAAGACCGTCGGCAGCGCCGCGCACCGTTACTTGTCCTTCGAGCGGTTGTTCGGCAGCCATCAGAACTCCTCGCCGCCGACAGGCGGCCGCAGCTGAATACCCGCTAGTGGACCACACTATTTGAGAGTCACATCACTCGGTGTCTCAAAGATGACACCGGTCACGTATGACATCGATCAATCCTTTCAGAATGGTCAGGCTGGCGTCGGCCTCTGGCGCAACGAGACACTATGTCAGACGAGAAGCCCCAGTCTGAGGCGGACCGTGTGAACGCGGAGGAAGCGCGGGAAGATGCGGAGGCGGCGAGGAAGGAAGCGGAGCAATTCCGCGTTCTGGCCGAGGACGCAAGGGTGCTCCGCGAGCGATATCGCGAGGAGTTGGAGTCTGTCCGACAAGAACGCGAGGCGCTCAGGCACGTTGCCGAGGACGCTCGGCAAGCGGCCGAAGAGGCACGGCACGCGACGATCGCGTCAGTCGCTGCCACCGCTGACGCGCTCAGTACGACGTTGGCTCAAATGCAGTTTCTGGAAGAGGCCCGGAGCATCATCAAACAAGTGAAGAACCCTGACGACGTCAACTAGTCTTTCGCGGCGCCGAAAAAGGCGCGGGAGCTACGCAGGAATCAGCACGGCGCGACCGGTGATCTGTCCCGCCTTCAGCCGCGCATAGACGTCGACGGCGTCCGTCAGTGGAAACTCTGTCGTCTCCGCGTGGATCCTGCCGTTGCGCGCCATGGCGATCACTTCCATCAACTCTACCCTCGAGCCCCAGTAGGGAATGCTCATCACCGTTCCGTATGGAGTGCTCCCGTGACGGAACTCATGTCGGCCTCCACCCAACCCGACGATCGTCCACACGCTGTTTCGACCGAGCAGCTTCGCGCCCAAATCCACGGTGGGGTCCACCCCGATGCAATCAAGGACCAGGCCGGCCCCGCGAGGACCCGCGATCTTTTGTATCCGCTCGGCCGCTTCTGCGGTGTTGCGGTTGTTCACGATGTCGTCCGCACCGAGCGCCTTGGCCTGCTGCAGTTTCTTGTCGTCGACGTCGGCGGCGACGATGCGCACGGGTGCGAGCACTCGCAGGAGTTGAATCGCCATGTGCCCGAGACCGCCGACTCCGATGACGACAACCGTGCTGTCCGCGTTGAGGTGGGGCAGCGCCCGCTTGATCGCGTGATACGGCGTGAGCGCGGCATCGCTGAGCGGAGCGGCTTTGGCCGGACTCAGGTCGCCAAGCGGAACCAGCAGTCGCGCCGAGGGCACGAGCATGTAGTGGGCCATGCCACCGTCGAGACCCAGCCCGCCGCCAAAGCCGTTCAATTGAGCCCAGTTCTCGCAGTAGTTTTCCATCGAGAGCTGACACGCATGGCAGTAGCCGCAGCCCCATGGACCATAGACGGCGACGGCATCGCCCTCCTTGAAGCCGACGACGCCTTCGCCGACCGCTGATACCCAGCCCGCGTTCTCATGGCCCAGCGTGAAGGGAGGCGTGAATCCCATGTCCTCCTCCATCACGTGCAGATCCGAGTGGCATACTCCGGCGCCACCGATCCGGATCAGGACCTGCCCCGGACTCGGCGTCGGCTCTGGAACGTCCTCGATCTGAGCCGGCCGACCCACCCCAACAAATCTCACGGCTTGCATGGCCTCGTCCTTCCGCCCGTGCTGTGTGGACCTTTCGATCTTCCGTGGGACTCAGCAAGCGAATCGCGGGTCCGTGCGGATACGGCCACTGTATGTGTCTCACTTTGTGGTCTTCTGTCCAAAACGGGACACCGCGAAGCACCTGTGCGCTTTGGAACAGGCTGGGCGCCCCGGCGTGACTAGAGTGGGGTGAGAGATGTCTTACGCGAGGCCGCTGAGGAGCTCATGAAGCCAAGTATTACTCTCGGCCGGCTGTTCGGAATCGATATCGGACTCCACTACAGCTGGTTCATCATCGCGCTGCTGATCACACTGTCGCTCATTGGACAATTTGGTGCGACCGATCCCAACTGGAGCCGGGCGATCGTGTGGACCGCGGCGGTCATCACGGCCGTCCTCTTCTTCTTCTCGATCGTCATCCACGAACTGTCTCATGCTCTGGTGGCGCGTGCCCGTGGCGTTGCCGTTCGTTCGATCACGCTCTTCGCGCTTGGTGGCGTGGCGACGATGGAGAACCCTTCGCCGGATGCAAGAACCGAGTTCTGGATCGCCGTCGCTGGGCCGATCGCCAGTGTCGTGATTGGCTTGGCATGCTACGCGCTGGCGGTGTCACTGGGTTGGTCGCCACAGGCCGACGTCAGCCCAGCGACAGCGGTGCTGGGCTGGTTGGGGTACATCAACATCTCCCTGGCGGTATTCAATCTGATTCCTGGCTTCCCGCTGGACGGTGGCCGAATCCTGCGGGCAATACTCTGGGGACGCAGCGGCGACGCCGACGGCGCGACGATGACCGCGGCGCGTGTGGGTCAAGCCGTCGCATTCGGCTTCATTCTGCTCGGCGTGATGCGATTCTTCGGGGGCGAGGGATTTGGCGGCCTGTGGATCGCGTTCATCGGTTGGTTCCTGCTCCAGGCAGCGCAGGCGAGTTACGCCCAGGTGGCTGTCGTCGCCGACCTGCGCGGCGTCCGCGTCCGAGACATCATGTCGCCCGATTGCGCGATGGTCAGCGCGAACATGCGGGTGCAAACCCTTGTTGACGAGCATCTGCTGCGCACGGGCCAACGATGCTTTGTGGTGGGCGACTCCGGCCGGATCGTCGGCTTGATCACCTCTCACGAGATCAAGGGCGTGGCTCGCGATCGTTGGGCCAACACACCACTCAGCGAAGTCATGCGCCCGATTGGCCAGCTTCGCACGATTCAACCGGACATGCTCGCGATCGATGCGCTCACGCTCATGGGACGTGAGGATGTGAATCAGCTGCCCGTGATGTCCGAGGGGAAGTTCGAGGGTGTGGTTGGGCGGAGGCATATCGTGCAACTGCTGCAGGCTCGCGCCGAGCTGAGGATGCCCGCCTCTCCGACCACCTCCGTCCCGCGCACCGTCACGCGCGAGGCATCGGCACCAGCCTCCTCGTGAGCTGGTCCCGCCGCACTCCATCATGATCAGGAACATTCTCTGTCCGGTCGATCGCTCGCCCAGCTCTCTTCAGGCCTTCGACCGTGCGATTGCCATCGCGAGATGGCGGGGCGCCCGACTGCACTTGCTGGAGGTCATCGAGCCTGTGGCGTCACCGGGCGGCAGTGTCGGCCCCATGCACGCCGGCGTGCTCACCGAGGCTCGTGCAGCCCTGGAGACAGATCTGCGACAGATGCTGGTCTCCCGGCGTGCCTCGGACGTGAAGGTCCAGATCGTCATGCGGCAAGGCAACGTCGTTCGGGAGATCCTGGCGCAAGCCGACGACAGTCGAGCCGACCTCGTGGTGATCGGCAGCCACGGCCGCAGCGGCGTGCAGCGCCTGGTGCTGGGCTCGGTCGCCGAGAAAGTGCTTCGTCTGGCGCCGTGCCCGGTTCTGACGATTCGGCGCGGCGTGAGTCGGCCACGTCGTAACCGGTCCCCGTTCAAAACGATTCTGTGTCCGACGGACTTGTCAGCGGTGGGCGACAACGCTGTCGCGTACGCGAAGGGCCTGGCGCGAGCGGCAAACGCCAGGTTGATCGTGATGAGCGCGGTCGAGTGGCCGTTCGGACCAGCCGTGACGTCCGGACCGGTCGCCGAGCTCCAGGGTGAGCTTGAAGCCAACGCGCGCAAGGCGCTCGCTCGCCTGCTGCCGAGGCCAGCGGCCGACCGACCAGCCGCAAAGGCAATCGTGGTCCACGGGAAAGCCGGCGCCGCCATCGTCAAGGTCGCCCGCGCCCGCTCGGCGGATCTCATTGTCATGGGTGTCTCTGGTCGCGGCGCACTGGACGTCGTCCTGCTGGGATCGACGACGCATCATTTGATCCGCCACGGAGAGTGGCCCGTGCTGACCGTACCGCCAGGCAGACGCTGACACGACTGGCGCGCCCTCGACCGCCGATTTCGAGTGTGAAGCGCGAACGCCTCTAGGAATTCCGCGGCAGCACGGTGTACACGCGTTGAATGAACGCGTGAAACTCGATCATGTACGTTTGCGTGAATGACGGCTGCTGATCAGGTCACAGAAGGAAGGCGTCATTCGATCGATTGCAAGGCACGGCGCAGCGTCGCAGCGCTTGCCTCGAGCGCGCGAGCTTCGTCCTCGGCCAGCGTCGGCTGCAGAACTCTGGTGACGCCCTCGCGGCCGACGCGAGAGGGCAATGACAACGTCACGCCGAAGCGCTCCTGAAACGATCCGATCGGCACGACTGCGCCCTCGTTGCGGCCGATCATCTCGACTATGCGCGCAGCGACCACCCCGATGCCCAGCTGGCTCGCGCCGGTGCCTTCGATGATGCTGATGTTCGCGTAGCGCACTTCATTCTCGACTTGCTGTCGGAGTGAAGCATCCTGGGCAACAGGGGTCCCAGCGACCCGCGCCGTAGACCAGAGATAGACCTGAGAGGTCCCGTGCTCACCAATGACCTGAGCCTCAACGGACTTCGGATCGACCCCGAGCTTCTCCGCGAGATGGAATCGAAAGCGCAACGAGTCCAGAAAGGTGCCCGTGCTCAGGACGTTCTCGTGCCTGCTGATGCGCCGTGCGAGGTCGGCGAGCGGATCGGGGGGATCGGTGACGACGAGGAGGAGCGCGTCGGGCGCGGCTGCGACGATACGGGGAACGATGTCTTTGTAGACCCGCGCGTTGCTCGCGAGCAGCCTGAGCCGTCCCGCGGGGTCTTCGCGGTCAGTGGCGCCGCCCGTTTTTTCGTTTGCACCCGCCGTGATCATGACTACGCGGGCGCCACGCAAATCAGCGTAATCCCCTGCCAGAAGAGACACGTGCGGCGCGAGGACGGCTCCATACTGCAGGTCGGCGACGGCTCCGCGCGCCCGCTCGTAGTTCCGGTTCACGAGCACGATCTCGCGCGCGGATCCCCGAAGCGTCAGCGCGAACATACATGCCGTGCCTACTGCACCCGCACCGACGATGCCAACTTTCATAACCCCTCACCGCGCAGAAGCGACGGAGCACACAGCATCAGTCGCGAACAAGGCCGCCACCGACGCGTGCCCGGCGCAGACGCCATCACGGGCCCATTATGTCCGCGAGTGTTGGGCGCTCGCGTGGCAAAGCGGACTGCTTGCCACGGTTTGCTATAGTGCGCACCCATGCGGAGCCGAATGGCCGCTTGCGTCTACGTCATCGCGTGCGCCGCGCTGAGCATCGGGTTGGCGGCGCAGGAAGGTCATCCGTTGACCGGCACCTGGTCGGGTGACTGGGGTGCCACAGCCGATACGCGGGTGCGTATCACGCTGGTGATGACGTGGGACGGCAAATCGATCGCGGGCACGATCAATCCAGGCCCTGAGGCCATGACGCTCGGCCGCGTGACCGTCGATTACGCGAAGTGGACCGTTCGCATCGAGGCCGACGGCAAGGACTCGTCCGGCAAACCGGTTCGTGTCCTCGCGGACGGCAAGATCGACGCGCTCGGCTCGTGGCATCGCACGCTCAGCGGAACCTGGACTCAGGCGGGCGCGAAGGGCACTTTCAAGCTCACGCGAGACTGAACGTGAGGGGCGCAATCGGCTTCGCTCTGGGTCTCATCGCGGTTGCGACGAGTATCGCCGCGCAGGCGCCGCGGACCGCACCGCGCTGGGAGGACGGTCGAGTGCGCCTGGGCGCGCCGCCCGGAAGAAGCGGCTATTGGGCGTCGCCTGGCGCGCGCACGCTGACCGAGCTCAACGCCAAAAGCGAAGTCGCGCCTTTCATGCCGTGGTCCCGATCGGTGTTTCTCTACCGCCAGCAGACGAAGTTCAAGGACGACCCGGTGAAGCGATGTCTGCCGCCGGGCGGCCCGCGTCAGTTCCAGCAGCCGCAGGGCGTGCAGTTCGTCGAACAGCGCGAGGTCGGGCGCATTCTCGTCCTGCTCGGCGGCGGTAACCGCAACTGGCGCATCATTCATACCGACGGCCGTCCGATCGGCGAATCCGCGGAAGCGGTGCCCAGCTACTACGGCAGCTCGGTTGGGAAGTGGGACGGAGACACGCTCGTCGTGGACTCGGTCGGCTACAACGAGCGGTTCTGGATGGGCAGCAACGGCGTGCCGCACACCGAGGCGCTGCATCTGACCGAACGCTTCCGGCGTCCTGATTTCGACACGCTGTCGTATCGGGTCACCATCGACGACCCGCGCTCGTATACGCGTCCGTGGACGGCGGGCTGGAGCCTCCGGTGGGTCGAAGGCGATTTGCCCGAGTACTTCTGCGAAGGGGACAAACCATGACGTTCAGATCGAGACGTCCGCTGCTGCTTTGCGCGATGTTCGCGGTCGTCGCAGGCGTCGGCCTGAGTGCGCATCACTCGTTCGATGCCGAGTACGACTCGAAGCGACCCATCACCGTGACGGGCTACGTCACCAAGCTCGATTGGATCAACCCGCACGCCTACGTCTACCTGGACGTGAAGGACGACGGGCAGACCCGGAACTACCGCATCGAGATGGGGCCACCGTACGCGCTGGTGCGAGGCGGATGGAAGCGCGACACGGTCAAGATCGGCGATCAGGTCACGGTGAACGGCGCCGCGCTCGCCAAAGACGGCAGCCACACGGCCGGGTCCATGCCGACGACGTCGATGACGCTGGCGAGCGGCCAGAAGCTCGTGATGAGGTAGCACGTGCGGTCGATGCTCGCGGTGATCGTGACGTGCGCGTCTCTGTCCTTGTCCGCGCAGGCGCCTGCGCCGGCCGCGGCTCCGCCTGCGCCCCGCTGGGCCGACGGACGCGTGAACTTGGGCTCATCACCGGACCGCAAGGGCTACTGGGAGGTGCGTCCGGGGCTCGGAGGAGTTCCCCGCGCCGCCGATGTGCCGATGCAGCCGTGGGCGCGCGCGCTGTATCAGTACCGCACGTCGCGGCCCGACCTGTATCCGCCGCTTGTACGCTGCAAGCCCGCCGGCGGCCCCGGCTTCTTCAACGCCCCCGGGTTCGAGATCGTCGACGCTCCCGACGAGCGGCGCGTCTACATGCTCAACATCGCGGGCCCGCATTCCTGGCGCGTGATCTACACCGACGGCCGCCCGCATCCGACGGGCTCCGCGCTGAAGCCCTCGTTCTTCGGCCACTCGGTCGGCCGGTGGGAGGGCGACACGCTGGTGATCGATACGGTGGGATTCAATGAAAAGCAGTGGCTTGCCGGATCGTACCCGACCACCGACCAGCTGCACCTGGTCGAGCGGCTCTCACGCCCGAACCTGAAGACGCTGATCTACGAGGCAACGCTCGACGACCCGGGTGCATACACTGCGCCGTGGACCGTCCGGTGGCAGATCAACGAGACCACGGCGTCGTCCTGGGTCGAGGGCGGAGAGATCTTTGAATATATCTGTCAGGACGATCGCGACGATTGACGGATTGCAGAATTGGCGTCGGTCAACTCGCCCCGTTTTCCGCGACGACTCGATCGACGGGGCCTTCAGTCGCGCAACGTCGCGGCGATGCCTTCCCGGTACGGAGTAGCTGTGAGCCCAAATGCGCGTTCGACCTTTCCACTGTCGAAGCGATAATCGTGCTCGAATTGATAGAGCATCTCCATGTTCTCGCGAAGAACGGGAACCAACAGGCCGAGTGACCAGAGCATCCAACGCGGCGGCACCTGCAGGCGGTACGGTCGCCCCGACAGTTCGCAGGCGACGCGCACGTACTGGTCGCCTGTCATGAGTTCGCGGCTCGTGAGGGCGTGCCAGATCTGCCCATAGGCCGTGGCGGTGTTCCCAAGCATCGCGACCGTGCGGCCGGCATCGGGCGTATACGTGAACGTGTGGATCGCCTTGGGATTGCCGACCCATTGCGGCGTCTTGTCGGCCTTGAGACGTTGCGTCACCGTCGCGTGCGTCAGACTCAGGACAGCGCCGGGACCGTAGAAGTCCGCCGATCGCACGATCATGCCGCGGAGCTCGCCGCGCTTCACCTCGTCCATGAACACCGTGGCAATGCGCGCCCGTACTTCGCCTTTGCGGCTGCATGGGTTGTACTGTGTGTCTTCAGTCATCACGCCATCGACGCGCCCATACGCATACACATTGTCGAAGAAGACGAGTGCGGTGCTGTGCCGCTTGCACGCATCGATCGCGTTACGCATGACCCGCGGCCACTGTTCCTGCCACACCCGATGGTCGTACTTCAGGCCAGCGACCAGGTAGGCGACTGAACTGCCTGCCACCGCGTCGGCCGTGGCCTTCGCATCGAGGAGATCAGCGGTGAAAAGGTCGTCCGTGGAATGTACCCGCCTCGGTCTCCGGCCGACCTGGCGGATGCGGTCCGTGTAGGCGGAAAGATGGCGCGACAGCTCGTGGCCGATCACACCGTTGGCGCCAAGAATGGTCTGAATCGACATTCACTTCGGCATGTCGCGCCGTTCGAGCGCTCGGGCGAGCCTTGTGTCGTGACCGTAGATGTCCTCGGCGAAATGAATGGAGCCGTCTTCTGGCATGACTACCGCCGTGATGTAGAACAGGATCACCTGTATCGGCCGGTTCAAGTTCACTCGCTGCGGCCGTCGCGCATTCATCGCTGCAAGAATCCGGTCGCGATCCCACCCTGCCTGACCTTTGAGCGCCCACTCGGCCAGGGCGACCGGATCCTGAACCCGCACGCAGCCGTGGCTGAAATCCCGTCTCGAACTGCTGAACAATTCCGGGGCTGGCGTGTCGTGCAAGTACACGTTGACGTCGTTGGGAAAGATGAACTTCACCGAGCCAAGCGAGTTTCTTGGACCCGGGCGCTGCCGCACGCGGAGCTGTCCCCGCTGAAGCTGCGCGAGGCTGTCCTCCGTAAGTGGAACGGCGCGAGCGTCATCGCCAGCTCCGGAAACGATCTCCATGTCTTGTCGCTGCAGGTAGTCAGGCTCCCGACGGAGCCGAGGAAGAATCTCGCCCCGAAGGATCGACGAAGGCACGTCCCAGTATGGACGGAAGACGAGGTACTCCATCTCATCTACGAAGACCGGTGTCTGTCTGTTGAGGCCGCGTCCAACGATCGCATCCATTCCGAATGACGGTGCGCCGTCCGGTGGAAGCGAATCCCATACCCACAGACGGAACATCGGGATGTTCACTGCAAGGAATCGGTCCTGACTCAGGTGCGGGAGCCATCGCAATCGCTCCAGCGCCAGCTCGATCTGTCGCGCGCGCCACGCGAGCGGGACGCGAAGAGCCGTCTGAGTCCGGGCCCCGATAATTCCATCGGTGTCGAGTCCATGTCGCATCTGGAAGCGCCTGACGGCGTCTACGAGGGCTCCTTCGTACACATGCGGCGCCACGGGCGCTGGCGTGTTTCCTGGAAGATCTCCGAGGGCCGTGAGCAGGCGGAGCAGCGCACCAGCTTCGGGATACGCGTCGCCCGGCTGTACGACACGTGCTGGCACGGGCGCACTCTGCAACATCGCGTCGGCTGACAGTTCCCGGTACCGAACGAGAAGCGTTCGCAGGCGTCGATAGAGTGCGAGCGGGGGCGCCTGTCCAGCCGCCAGTTCCGGAATTCGATGGTCGACGAGTGCCGCGCGGAGCAATGCCGCAAAATCGTGGTCGTCGGCCGGTGTCGTCATTCGGAACCCGATCGAACGGGGATCGACCCTGCCGATGTGGACATGACGCAGATATCTAAGCGTGCCTGCACTCAAACTGGCATCGAAGGCGGCGATGCTCGAGACAGTTGGTTCCTGCGTATGCTCGAGTGCCGTCGCTGACGAATCGAGCATCGAGGCTCGGTAATCGGCTGGGTCGAGACCCTCTGTGGCTGCGTCGGTGAGGAGTGCGAGAGCGTCGCGTGCGTCGCGCGTCGGGCGGCCGGCCCCATCCACCCACAACGGCCGGTATTCGCCGGCTTGGTACAGCGCCGTCAGTTCACGCCGCGCTGCTGACGTGAGTGGAAGAGTGGCAGAAGCGGTACTGTCGTGCACTGTGGTTCGGATGGCATTCGCCACGTCGGCACTCGTCAACTGAACGGCGAGCGGCGAAGGATCCGCTGCCTCTGACGGTGAGCTGGAGGGTCCGCCGCAGCTCAGGACACCCGCCACGAGCATTCCCACACGAACCGTGAGCCACGGGGTCATGAAAGCTATTGTCCTCCTCTCCGGTTGGCGTAATCTCGGTGGACGGGCCAGTCGAGCCGGTCGTCCCGTTCGTCACACGTCATGATCATTCCGCACGTTCCAACGGATCGACTCGGTTCGGACTGGCTTCATTCATCGGGCCTCACCGCCGATCGAGCGCTCGAGGCCCGTCAGCGACACGGTCCGAACGACATCGTCGAAGCCGTCCAGCATCCGTGGTGGGCGCTGGCTCGTGATACGGCGCGGGATCCGATGATCTGGTTCTTCGCCGGAACCAGCGCGCTGTACGGCGTCGTGGGCCAGGTCGCGGAAGCGGCGACGCTGCTCGGCGCGATTGTGCCGCTCGTCCTCATGGACGTCTTTCTCCATCGGCGAACCCAAGCGTCGACTGAGGGCCTGAAGAGTCGGCTTGCGAGCCGGGCGACGGCCGTGCGTGACGGTCTACCGATCGAAGTGGCTGCGCGGGACGTCGTCCCCGGCGACCTCGTCATGGTGATGACCGGCGAGACGATTCCGGCCGACGGCATCGTGTTGACAGGAGCCGACCTGCAGGTTGAGGAGTCGTCCCTGACCGGCGAGTCGTATCCAGTCCGGAAGCACCCGCCGGTCGCACCGGCTCACGCCCATGACGAGCCGCGCGTTGGGCACGAACAGTGGGTATTTGCCGGCACGCGGCTGCTGACCGGCCGGGCATCGGTGGTTGTCGCGTACACGGGCGGCGAGAGCATCTACGGACAGATTGTCCGGTCTGCCAAAGGCAGCGCGCAGACGCAAACCCCGCTCCAGCAGGCAATCCAAGGTCTGGTCGTCGCGCTCACCGCTGCCGCGCTCGTCCTCTGCGCCATCCTGGTCATCGTCCGCCTGCGCCAGGGACATGGTTGGCTGGACGCCACCATCAGCGCGGTCACGCTGGCGACGGCCGCCCTGCCAGAAGAATTTCCCGTCGTGTTCGCATTCTTCCTTGGCGTCGGCGTGTACCGCCTGGCGAGGAGCGGTGCGCTCGTCCGTCGCGCCGTCAGCGTCGAGAACATCGGCCGGGTCAGCTGCATTTGTTCGGACAAGACTGGGACGATCACCGAGGGTCAGCTGCGCCTCGCACACCTCGTTCCCGTCGACGCGACCGACAGCGCCCGCCTTCTGACCGTGGCTGCCGCCGCGTCGCGTCGGGAGAGTGGCGACCCCCTGGACATGGCCATCTTCGTCCGCGTTGATGGAGATCGGATCCCGGGGGCAGCGATCCCCGAACGCATCGCCACGTTTCCGTTTACCGAGGACCGCAAGCGGGAAACGGCGATCCACCGTGACGAACGCGGTCAGGTGGCGTACACGAAGGGGGCCGCGGAGGTCGTCTTGTCGCTCGTCTCGTTGTCGCCCGCTGATCGCCAGCGTTGGGTCGATCAGGTGTCGGCGCTCGCGGAGTCCGGTCACAAGGTCATCGCCTGCGCGTGGCAGCCGTTGAATGCCTGGACCGGCGCAGAACCGGCGAGCGACTTCCGCCTCACCGGATTGCTGGCCTTTGAGGATCCGGTGCGAGACGGGGTCGCGGCGGCCGTGGCCGCCTGCCAGGCCGCAGGCATTCGAGTCATCATCGTCACCGGCGATCATCCGGTCACCGCACGGGCCATTGCCCGCGACATTGGACTCGGGGGAGCGGCGCCGATGGTGATGTCGGGCGACGAGATGCAGGTCGCCATCGATCAAGGCGAGAGCGCAAAGCTGCGCCGCCTCCATGTGATCGCGCGCGCGGCGCCGGCGCAGAAGCTGGCGCTGGTTCGCGCGCTTCAGGCGCGCGGCGAGATCGTCGCCGTCACAGGCGACGGCGTGAATGACGTCCCGGCGCTCCAGGCCGCGGACATTGGCATCGCCATGGGCGAGCGGGGTACACGCAGCGCGCGCGAGGTGTCGGCGATCGTCTTGCTCGACGACAACTTTCGAACCATCGTGCAAGCCATCGCGGAAGGGCGGCAACTGTTCCGGAACCTGCAACTCAGCTTCCAGTACATCCTGGTGATCCACATTCCATTGGTCATCACGGCGGCGCTGATTCCGCTGGCGGGCTATCCGCTCCTCTACCTGCCGACGCATATCGTCTGGCTCGAAATGCTGATCCATCCCACAGCCTTGCTGGTGTTCCAGGGGCTGCCATCGCCCGACGGAGTCGGACCAATCGACCGAAGTCGCACGGTGCGATTCTTTTCTCGCTCCGAGTGGCTCCTGATCATCGTGGTCGGAGCCCTCGTGACCGTGCTCGTCACGGCGGGATACGTCCGCAGCTTCGAGGCCGGTGACGTCGATCACGGACGTGCCATGGCCCTGGCGGTGCTCACGCTGTCGAGCGCGGTGCTCACCGCCGCCCTCAGCCGGCTCCGCACGACGGCATCACGGGTGATCGTGGCCATCACCATCGGACTGTCGCTGGTCCTGACGCAGGTTCAACCCCTGGCGACCGCGCTCCATCTCGAGCCACTGCACGCCGACGACTGGGCGATCGCCGGGATCGGAAGCCTGCTCGCGGGCATCTTGCCCCTGCTGTTCGATTACGTGCGGTCGATCCGGCGCCGCGTCGGTGAAGGCGGACGTGCTGAGGACGCCCACGGAACAGCCTGATCGAGCGCCTTGACTGTCGGCCTGTCCTAAAGAAGACACCGCGAAGCAGTGTGTCCGCGTAGGCTGGCTGATATGCCGAGAGGGACGCCAGTTGGCTGAGCCGGCTCCCGTGAAGGGCCGTGACGTGTCTTTGCGAGGCCCGGTCCTCGTTGGCACCGATCTGACGGAGGCTGCGGAAGCGGCCTTGCGCGCCGGTGCCGAACTCGCCGGCGCTCTCAAGAGCCGGCTCGTCGTCTGTCACGTCGTCCCCGAACTGTGGCCGGAGGGTTCCCTCTTTGACCAGTTCAGAAAAGCGAACCGTCACGCGCGCGACTCGGTTCTCGCCGACGCACGGCTGGCGGTTCGAGCGCAGGTGGGTTCCGTCGTCACAGATCCCGACGTCGATGGCGTTGACATCGTGCTCGAAACAGGTACGCCGCACGTCGGCCTGCTTCGCCAGGCGGAGCAGGCAGGCGCCGGAGTCGTCGTGGTCTGGCCAGGATCCGCCGCCACCGAAGTCGTGCGGCATGCGGCAACTGCCGTCCTGGTCGCGCGCCGCTCGCCGAGCGGTCCGGTGGTCGGCGCTTCGGACTTCTCCGATCCATCACTTCCGGCGTTGCACCTGGCGACAGTCGAGGCACGGCGCCGTGGCGCGCCCCTCCACCTTCTCCACGCCTTCGACATCGCCCCGTTCGGAGAACGCCGCCCACCCGCGACGGCGATGCCATATCTGCAAGGCAAGTCCTGGATTGCGCTGGAAGGACTCGATGAACTCCAAACGATGGCGAAGCGGCGTCTCGACGAGACGCTGCGAGAAAGCGGCCTGCCAGGCGAGAGCGTCATCGTCTCGGGATCAGCCACCGACGTCATCGTCCGATATGCCGAATCCGTCGCCGCGGAGCTCGTGGTGGTCGGGACTCACGGGCGCAGTGGCTTCAAGCTTCTGACGCTCGGCAGCACGGCCGCATGGGTCGTTGATCGAGCGCCGTGCTCGGTCCTGGTCGTGCGGCTCGACACTCACTGATCGGTCACCGAAAGAAGGTCCTCGTGGCAGTGTTCAAGGTCGGATACTTCGTTGGCAGCCTCGCGACCAGGTCCATCAATCGCTTGCTCGCAAGAGCGCTGGTCAGACTGGCGCCGGCAGATCTCCAGCTGACGGAGATCTCGTTCAAGGATTTGCCCCTGTATAGCTACGACTACGACGCGAACTACCCTCCGGTGGCGGCGGCATTCAAGGACGCCATCGCGGCGGTGGACGCCGTGCTCTTCGTGACGCCCGAGTACAACCGCTCCATTCCCGGTGGGTTGAAGAATGCCATCGACTGGGCGAGTCGGCCTTACGGCACCAACGCGTTCACCCGCAAACCGTCGGCGATCATCGGGACGTCCCCAGGAAAGATCGGCACGGCAGTGGCGCAACAACATCTCCGCAGCATCCTTGCCTTCTGCAATTCACCTCTGATGAACTCGATTGAGGCATACATTCAGTTCGAGGACGGCTTGATCAGCGAGGACGGGAGCGTGGCCGTGGCGTCAACGAGGGAGTTCCTCCAGAACTACATGGCGGAGTTCCAGGGGTTCATCGCGCGGGTGTATACAGTCGTGCCGCGTAATACCTAGGGTTCGTGTGCGCGAGCGCGAGGAGGATCTGCGTTATGACCGTGAGACAGCTCGGCGCCAGCGGTTTGACCACGCCGCCCCTGATTCTTGGGAGCAACGTCTTCGGGTGGACCGCGGATCGAACGGCTTCATTCGCGGTCCTCGACGCTTTCGTTGCCGGCGGGGGACGAATGGTGGACACCGCCGATAGCTATTCGAGCTGGGTGCCTGGCAACGCGGGTGGTGAATCAGAGACCATCATTGGCGAATGGCTGTCGGCCCGCGGCCGCCGCCAGGATCTGGTGATTGCGACGAAGTTGGGCGGCGAGGTCTTCGGCGGACGCGGCCTGTCGCCCGCCCGCATCACCTCCTCGGTCGAAGGCTCTCTGAAGCGGCTGCGCACCGACTACATCGATCTGTACTTCGCGCACTTCGACGATCCATCGACGCCGCTGGACGCGACGCTCGGCGCGTTCGATGCGCTCGTGCGGGCAGGCAAGGTGCGCGCGATCGGTGCGTCGAACTACTCCGCCGAGCGCCTGCGGGAGGCGCTCGACACGAGCGCCGCGCGTGCGCTCACGCCCTTCACCGTGCTGCAGCCCGAATACAACCTGCTGGAGCGGGAGAAGTTCGAAGGCCCGCTGCAGGAGCTGTGCCTCGAGCGCGGCCTCGCAGCCGTGCCCTACTACGCGCTTGCCTCGGGCTTTCTGTCCGGCAAGTACCGCAGCAGCGACGATGCCGCGAACCGGCCGCGCGGCGCCGCCGTGACGCGATACCTGAACGAGTACGGCCTTGGCGTACTCCAGGCGGTCGAAGCGGTCGCGTCCGAAGCGTCGGCGACCCCGGCACAAGTGGCGCTCGCGTGGCTCGCGTCGCAGCCGGCCGTGGCGGCCCCGATCGCCAGCGCGACTCGCGTCGAGCAAATCGAGGAGCTTCTCGAAGCCATGCGCCTGACGCTGACCGGCGATCAACTCGCACGCCTCGATGCCAGCAGCCACCGTCAGTTGTCCGGCGTGTAATCCTGCAGCGCACGCTCGAGCGCTGTCGCGAGCACGTGCAATCCGCCGAGGACGTCGGCGCCCAGATGCACCCTGAGCGTGCGACGGTTGCGTTCGGATAGGACCGCGAAATCCCCCCGCGCTTCAGCCGCCTTGACGACCCCAAACGAATAGCTCTGGCCGGGCACCGGAATGTCCGCGGTGTCGTCGCACGTGATCTGGAGGAAGACGCCGGTGTTCGGTCCGCCCTTGTAGGCTTGCCCGGTCGAGTGCAGGAAACGTGGTCCGAAACCCAGGCACGTCGCGGCGCGTGTGCGATCGCGTACGGCGAGACGCATCGCCTGCAGCGCATGTTCATGCTGGTCGGTCATCGCCAGGTACGCGAGCAGCGCGAAATAGTCGGCCCGGCGGATCTGGTTCAGGTGCGCCCGCAGGTAACCGGCGATCGACCGCTGGCCGTCGAGGCCTTGCTCCAGGGCGGTGGCATTCCTGGCGTCGGTGAAGAGCTTGAGCCCGGTTCCCTCGAAGATCGGCGTCTCGGCCGGGAACGTGCCGGCCTTTTCGAACGACGAGGTGAGCTCGCGCGTCGCGACCTTGCTCGCTTCGACGTCAGGCTGATCGAACGGGTTGATCCCGATGATCGAGCCCGCCACCGCCGTTGCGAATTCCCAACGGAAGAACTCCTGACCGAGATCATGCGTATCGGCGATCGCAATTCTCACCAGCGGCTGGCCGGCGCGCTCCAACCCGTCGACGGCGGCATCCTGTCCAGGATCCGCCTGATCGTCCAGCCGCAGGTAGACGAAGAGCCGATCCGTTCCGTACGCATCGGCACGGCCGAGCGGCTCGCCGACGATTGGAATCAGGCCCTTGCCGTTCTTGCCGGTGGACTCCGCGATCAGCTGTTCGAGCCAGGCGCCGAGGCTGGAAATCCGCGGGGACGCAATGAACGTGACCTTGTCATGGCCGGCGCCGGCGAGGGTCGCCAGGATGGCGCCCAGGACGACGGCGGGGTTCTCTTCGGCGGGGACGCTCGCCGCGCAGGAATGCACCATCAACTCCGTCCGGTCGAGCAGCCGTTCCACGTCGACGCCAATCAACGCCGCCGGGACCAGTCCGAAGTTCGAGAGCGCCGAATACCGGCCGCCGATGCTCGGCACACCGAAGAACACTTGACGAAAGCCGGCGTCTTCGGCAACCCGTTGAAGCGCGGAACCGGGATCGGTAATCGCGATGAAGTGGCCGCCCGCCAGGGCGGCGCCAACCGCACTCTTCACGCGTTCGAGGAAGTACTGGAACAGCAGGTTGGGTTCGAGCGTCGTGCCTGATTTGCTCGACACGATGAACAGCGTGTGTGCGACGTCCACCGCTGCCTCGGTTCTGGCGATGTGCGCGGGATCGGTGGAGTCCAGCACGAGTAGTTCCGGACAGCCCTTGACCGCTCCGAAGGTCTTTTCCATCACCTCGGCGGCCAGACTCGATCCGCCCATGCCGAGGAGCACCGCATGGGCGACACCGGAGTGCGCGATCTCCCGGGCTGCAGCCTTCAATGGGCCGACGTGCGCCAGCTGATCGTCCGTGATGTCGAGCCAGCCCAGCCACCGCTGTTCATCCTTACCCGTCCAGAGTGCCGGGTCGCGGGCCCACAGGCGCCGCGTCTTGCCGCCTTCCTGCCAGTCAGCCACGACGTCTGCGACCTTGGCGGCGAGATCGGGTGGCAGCGTCGACCACTGCCGATCGAGCATCGTCGTGAGCTCGTTGTGTCGTCCCTTTTCCACCGCCGTGAGCAATCTGTCGAAGGCCGCGCTGAACAGCGTCACGCCCTCTTCGACGAGGGTGTCAGTCACGTCCCTGAGCGAGATGCCCGTGTGCTCCAACGCCTGGAGAGTCTCCCGCGCCTCATCGACATGCTCTTCAAGCGTGGCGCGCACCTCTCCATGATCGCGAAACGCCTCGAGCGTCGCGGGGGTCATCGTGTTCACCGTGTCCCGTCCGATCAGTTCCTCCACATAGCGGACGTCGCGGTAGCGGGGATTCTTGGTGCTGGTACTTGCCCACAACAAACGTTGCGGATGCGCCCCTTGGGTGGCCAATCGCTGCCAGGCCGGCGTGCGGCAAAGCGCCAGGTACGCCTGGTAGGCGAGCTTTGCGTTGGCAATCGCCACCTTCCCCAGCAGACCGGTCAATGACGTGCGAGTCCCGGCATCGGTGGTCGCGGTCAACTTCTTGGCGATGATGCCGTCCACCATCGTGTCGATGCGGCTGACGAAGAAGCTGGCGACGCTGGCGACCCTCGTGGCGTCTCCGCCGTGCTCGACGAACGTCGAAAGGCCGTCGATATACGCGTGCGCCACTTCTTCGTACCGTCCGACGCCGAAGAGCAGCGTGATGTTGACGTTGATGCCCTCGCTGACCAGCTGACGAATCGCCGGGACGCCTTCGGCCGTCGCGGGCACCTTGATCATCACGTTGTCGCGGTTGACGGCCTTCCACAGACGCCGGGCCTCTTCGATCGTGGCGCGGGTGTCGTGTGCGACATAGGGCGAGACTTCCAGGCTCACATAGCCGTCTGCGCGTGTGGTGCCCTCGTACTCCGGCTGCAGGAGATCGGCCGCGTCGCGGATGTCGCGAATCGCCAGCGCCTCGTACAAAGCCATCGGTTCGAGGTCGTGCTTCCGCTCGATCTGCTGCAGGGCGTGGAGGTAGTCGGTGCTGCCGGCGATCGCCTTCTCGAAGATCGACGGATTGGATGTGGCGCCGCGAAGTCCGTCTTCGACGATCAGGCGGCGGAACTCGCCGCTCGTGAACAGACTGCGCCGCAGATAGTCGAGCCAGGCGGATTGACCGAATGCCTGCAATCGTCTGATCCGGTTCACTCCGGGCACCGGTGCAACCAAATCAATCATCCGTCGTCCGCGTCGCCCGGGCGTTTCCGGAAGTCCCTCTGCCGGTCGCGCGAGGGTAGGTGACGTGGGTGCCGTTGACGCGCGCCCACGGCGTCAGCGCGTGCGGCCGTGTCGAAGCACCACTCGTGATCTCGCTCGCCGCGACACCCCTGGCGAGAAGCGCATCGGCAATCAAGGATCGATGGCAGCGCCACGGGACGGCCTCCGCGCACATCAGGACGACACGCTCGCGGGTGGCCAGCTCAATCGACCGTTCCAGGCTTCTCCTGAACGCCGCCGTCTGCATGTAGTCGGCATAGCCCCGAAAGCTCGCGTTCCGCCAGCCAACGTTTGGGGAATCCCGTCTGGCACGACGCAAGCCGCCCAGGCCGGACAGGTGGCTGTAATGAATACGAGCCCGGTGAAGCGCGTGGGACAGTCTGTCGCGGTTGAATTGCGGGTTGTGTCGTGACTTTGGGATCGTACGGACGTCGACTACTCGATGAACGCCGTGCATCCTGAGCAGGCGAATGAACTCATGAATAGACCGCGTGGAATGCCCCATTGTCAGAACGACCAGTGCCGACACGACAAGCACGTGAAATGCGACAGGCATGCCAAGTCGATTCCGTCGCTGGCATTGCGATAACGCCTTCGGCGGGGCGGCAACCTTTCACAATGTTCTGTCCAGCTTCACAATGAAACGAGCGCGGCTATTCCCCTTCTTTCGTGCGGTCCGCGTAGTCTTCGGAGGAGGCCGGATCGAGCTCCCAACGGTGCTTGTCGCGGCGCTCTCCTTTTTCGCCCGTCTTCAACTCCTCGCCGTCGGCATACGTCACGCCGATGGCCGCGCCGATCGCATCCAGGTCGTTGCGGCCAGGCGTGGCCGTGCTCCCGCCGACCGTCTCATCCCCTCCGGATTCAGCATCCTCCCAACGGGCATCGAGGTCGCCGCCCGAGAGCGACGGATCTGTGCCTTGATTGTTCTGGAGCCGATCGGCGAGCTGCTTGGAGCCGGCCGTGACGTCAGTGAAAGGGGGCTCGATCGCATCGTCGATCCCGTTGTCGTTCAGATCTTCTCGCTTGTCGCTGTCCATGGGACCACTGTCGCTCCTCCCCGCGGAACGCGTCTGTCCAATAGGGGACACACGCGGATGCTGTTCAGCGAGGGTCATCACGCGGCCGATTCAGCGTCGTCGAGAAGGTGCTTGGCACGGACCACCTGGACCGAGCATGGAGCGTTCGCGACCACCGCGGCGGCAACGGACCCGAGCATCACGCGTCGCACGCGGCCATACCCGCGCGATCCCAGCACAATCAGGTCAGCGCCCCACCTCCGTGCCTCTTCCACGATGGCGTCCTTGGGAGTGCCCTCGATGATGTTCGTCGTCACGCTGGCGTTGGGGTAGCTCTCGCGAATCATGCTGGCAGCGGCTTCGACCAGGACCGGGGCATCTCGTCGCCGGTCGAGGGTCTGCTCCATGTGAGCGGCCGCGGCTACGAAAGCCGGGTCGAGGAACAGCGGTATCGACGAGTGCACCACGGTCAAGACCTGTACTTCCGTGCCGTGTGGCCACGGCCGCGTGGCAAACTCGACGAGCGCCGCATGGCTATGGGCTGAACCGTCTATGGCTAGCAGTACCTTCATGTTCATGCTCCTGAACGACCCGAGATTGTCGTCGCGTGTTTCGAGGGGTGTCATGCCACGGCAGTGTCGATCCCGGGAACGATGTCGACGTTCGTCGGGTCGGTCAGCTCGTAGCGCGAGTTGATCGCCGCGACGACCTGGTCGAGGGCCTCTCGATACGTCTCCTTCGCGTATCGCCTCTCGTAACCGTCGAGCTCGCGCGCCAGCGCATGATCGCCAAACACGTCGCCGATCCATCGTGAAAAGTCGCCGCGAGTCAGGTAGCCGCGCGCCTCGGTGCCATCGAGGTGCTCGACGACCGAGGCGAACTCGCGCAGCGTATGCGCGCGAACTGGCGTTGTGCGACGGTCCGAATCGAAGACGAACGCACGGTTGTCCGACACCGGTACGTCCACGTACTTTTGCCGGTGCCGCACGTGTGGTGTCAGACGTTCTCCGATGACGAACCTGCGCAACCCGGCGCCTGCTTCGTCAGTCACCGGTAGTGCGACAGCCTGATCGATGCGAAGCTCAGGGAGCATCTGCCAGGCCGAGGAATCCAGATGCTTGCAGGCGCTGCACTGCCGCCGAAGCGCCTCGATTTCCTCGAGATTGGATTCTCTTGTGACGAGGATCACTTCGGACGCGGCTACCAGTTCCGGCGGGAGCTGCGATGGCCAGTACGTGACGACGGTGTAGCCGTTGAAGTCAAGGTCCAACAGTCCACGGCGGATGGCGTCATGCAGAAAGTAGTGTCCTTCGTCGACCACAATCCGGTGCGGCGTGCCGGTACGCCGGCGCATCACGTTCAACACGGGTAACACGGACCGGATGTACTCGAGTTTGGCGTCGTGTTCGAGGCCCGACAGATCGATCACCACGCTGCGATCCGGGTATCGCAGCGCATGCAGGAGCGTGCGCGGCGCCGGTGGAGGCTCTTCACCGCCGAGCACTCGCACGCCTGGCAAGGCGTCGAGCGTCCGGTAGTCACCTTCGGGATCGATGACGCAAAGGCTGTATCCGTGCAGGATCAGGCGCTCGCACAGCAATCCGGCCAGCCAGGACTTCCCTGAATTCGTCTCGCCAACGATCAGGACGTTGCGCCCGCGAACGCGCAGTGAGAACTCCTGATCGTCTTCCGTGTGCCCAATCAGCAGACGGCGCCTGGCACGAGCCGGAATCGGCACCCGGCCACTCGCAGCGGTACGTTCGATGAACGCCGCCACCGCTGAGGGGTCGTTGCCGGTGATCACGAAGTCCGCCGTCTCCTGCAGCGACCGGCTGCCCCATTCGACCGCCGCACCCACCTCGGCGAACCGAAGCAGCTCATGATCGTTCTCGGCATCGCCGATGGCTACGGTATTGCGCGGCGACGCGCGAAGCACGGCGAGCGCGGCGCCAAGTCCGGTGGCCTTGCTGATGCCCTGCGGCAGCGCCATGACGCGACTGCGATTGAATGACAGCACGATCGGCAGCTCGAGCTCGCGAATCACGTCCAGGATCCGATGCGCCGAGTCCGCCGCGGCATCGACCAGGCACTGTCCGACGCGAAATGGAATGGCCAGTGTCCCGAGTCGTGCCACAAAGGCCCGCGGCACCGGCGGCGCCAGGACCGTCGTGTGACCGGTGTCCGGGAAGTGGATCACCGCCCCGTTCTCGGCGACGACGGCATCGACGATGTGCAAGTCCCCGGCAACGCGGCGCAGATCGTCCAGGATCCGGCCGGTCACCAGAATGACCGTGACCTTGCGCCGCCGCGCGTCCGCGACGGCAGCGAGCACGGATTCATTCGGACGGTCGTCGCGCGTGAACGTCCCGTCGTAGTCGAGCGCCAGAACTGACAATTTCATACGGCTGCGATCCCTGTGAGCCTGGCAGCGCCCAGCGTGCCTGAGTTTGCGCCGGGCGCCGCCCGGCTACGCCGTTGGGCAGTGCACGTGCGAGGCCATGGGGACAGAGGGCAGCAGAGGCGCACGAGCGATGCGGGTGCTCGCGCGCGGCTTCAGAACGCAATCAATTCGTTTCACCCTGAAATGTCGTGCAGTTCGACCGCCGAAGGCGCCCTACTCGTCACGTCGCTGCCGATGGTTCGGTCGTTGCTGTGACCACGGAAGACCAAGTTGAATGGAGAGACACGTGATCGAGTTCAAACGCATCCTCTGTCCGGTCGACTTCAGCGAGTCATCGACTCGCTCCCTCGCTCATGCGGCCGCCCTGGCGCGGTGGTACGACGCGCAGTTGACGGTGCTGCATGTGGTCCCGACATTCGATCCCGTGCAGGTTCGAGCCGAGCTCGGTGTGCCCATTCAGATCGTGAACCCGGTGCCGCGCGAGGAGGTCCTGCAAGAGATGCGGCGGCTTCTCGATCGCGCTGGGTTTTCCGCGGACGCCCACCTGGCCGCCGAGGCAGGCGATGCATCAACGACAATCGTCGATCAGGCGCTGACGACGAGCGCCGACCTGATCGTGATCGGGACGCATGGACGTCGCGGGTTCAAGCGGCTGCTCCTAGGGTCAGTGGCCGAGACCGTGTTGCATGAGGCGTCATGTCCGGTTCTCACGGTGTCGCCGCATACCACCGCCACGACTTCAGACGTGGTCACGTTCAAACGGATCCTGTGTCCGATCGACTTCTCGCCATCGGCGCTGCAAGCGCTGGGATTCGCGTTGGACCTGGCGCGGCAAGCTGGTGGGCTCGTCACGCTGGTCCACGTCGTCGAGTGGCTCCCAGAGGACGAACCGCGCGCCTCGGCACACTTCAACGTTCCGGAAGTTCGCCGCTATATGGTCGACGACGCCAAGCAGCGCCTGCGCTCGCTCGTGGCCGAGGAATCACGGGTGTGGTGCGAGATCGACGACGTGATCGTATCGGGCCGGGCGCATCGCGAGATTCTTCGAGCAGCGGCAGCACGGTCGGCCGATCTGATCGTCATGGGCGCACAAGGCAGGGGAGGTGTAGGGCTCGCGCTGTTTGGATCCACAACGCAGCAGGTCGTGCGTAGTGCCGCGTGTCCGGTGCTGACGGTGCGCGGCGTCGCGCAGGCATAGCGGCCTGCGCTCGGCACCGTAATGAAAGGTGTCAATGATCAAGAGCATTTTGTGCCCAATCGATCGCTCGCCAAGTTCCCTCCAGGCATTCGGCTACGCGATTGCTCTCGCCAGATGGCAGGGCGCACGGCTGTACCTGTTGGAAGTCGTCGAGGCGTCCGTGCCGGCAGGCAGCAGGCGAGTCTCGGAGAACGACAGTGTGCCCAGTGACACTCGAGCTGCGCTCGAGCGGGATCTGCGCCGGGTTCTGACGGCGAGACGCGCATCCGACGTGAGGGTCAAGATCGTCATGCGCACGGGCAACGTGGTGCAGGAGATCCTTGCGCAGGCCAAAGCGAGTCGCGCCGACCTGGTGGTGATCGGAAGCCACGGCCGAGGAGGCGTTCAGCGCCTGGTGCTGGGATCCGTCGCCGAGAAGGTTCTTCGGCTCGCAACCTGCCCGGTCCTGACGGTTCGCAGTGGAGCGAGTGTGACGCGCCGAAGCCGGTCGCCTTTCGGGACGGTCCTCTGTGCCACCGACTTTTCCACGGCGGCGAACAGGGGAGTGGCGTACGCGAAGAGACTGGCGAAGGAGGCGAACGCCAAACTGGTCCTGATGCATGCGGTCGAATGGCCGTTTGGAGACGCCGTGGGCCCCGTCGAAGAACTCCGAAAGAGCCTGGAGTCGAGCGCCCGCGACAAACTGGTTCGGCTATTACCCCGTTCGAGTTCTGGCGGGCCAGGCGCGCAGGTGGCCGTCACCATCGGCAAGGCCAGCGCCGCCATCGTCAAGTTGGCCCGTGCACGGTCGGTGGATCTCATCGTCATGGGTGTATCAGGACGCGGCGCTCTCGATGTGGCCATCCTCGGATCCACGACACATCACGTCATTCGCAAGGGGACGTGGCCTGTCCTGACCGTGCGGACAGTCACACGATAACGGTGCCGCTCGGCTGAGGATGCCCGCCATGGCGTGGGCAGAATGTCCAAAAGGAGACAGCGTCGCTGCGACGAGCGCGACACCATCGCGGAGATGAGGGCGGCCGAACGGGAACACGACTCAGAGGCGCCGACGCAGCTGGAAGCACATCATCTTGCCGAGGTCCTTGATTTCCGGCCCGATCAAGGAATCATCCGGCTGCACGAGCAACGCGTGATCCTGCTGAGCGCCGCGGCGATGGGACTGCTCAGGAAGGAGCTCATCGACACGCTGGGTCTTGAAACCGCGCGGCGGTTGTTCCTGCGGTTTGGCTATGCCGACGGGTATCACGACGCCGTCAGCCTGCGCGACCGGCGGAAGTGGTCGGATCGATTTGAAGGGCTGCGGGCCGGCATCGTGTTGCACCGGCTTGCGGGTATCGCACGGCCAGAAGTCGTTCAGCTGGAACATGAGGCCAAATCCGGCCGATTTCTCGGGGAAGTCGTGTGGCACGACTCGTACGTGGCCGAGCAGCACGTCCACCACTACGGCAAGAGCGACACGCCGGTGTGCTGGTCGCTGGTGGGATACGCCAGCGGCTACGCGAGCGCCTGCCTGGGGCAGGAGATCTACTTCCGCGAACGCGAATGCCTTGCTCAGGGGGGCTCACACTGCACGGTCGTTGGCAGGGACGCCGCGAGCTGGGGCGGCGACCTGGACACGCTGCGAGCGGACTTTCAGGGTGGCAGTCTCGGTCGCGAAGTGGAGCATCTTCGTGACGTCATGCACCGCAAACTGCAGGAGGTCGACCGCCGCGAGCGAGTCGTCGCCAAACGTGAACGCGAGCTGAACCTGCTGCGCGAGCGCGTCGCTCGTCGCGCAGTGTCGAACCAATTCGTCGCCGGCAGCGTGCCGATGCAGGACGTGCTCGAGCTCGCAGCCCGCGTGGCTCCGCTGGATACGACCGTGCTCCTCAGCGGCGAAAGCGGCACCGGGAAAGAGTTCATCGTGCGCATGATTCACGACGAGAGCCAACGGGCCGGGGGAGCGTTCGTGTCGATCAATTGCGCCGCGCTGACCGAGACCCTGCTCGAGTCAGAGCTCTTCGGGCATGTTCGCGGAGCGTTCACGGGCGCCGTTCGGGACAAGGCCGGCCTGTTCGAGGTGGCGACCGACGGGACACTGTTCCTGGACGAAGTGGGCGAGGTCGCGGCGCCGGTTCAGGCGAAGCTGTTGCGCGCCCTCCAGGAGCGCGAGATCCGCCGGGTCGGCGCCGAACGTACGATCAGAGTCAACGCGCGAGTGGTGGCGGCCACCAACCGCGACCTGCGGGCCGCGGTTGCCGCCGGCGCTTTTCGTCAAGATCTGTACTTTCGACTCGGCGGGTTCGTGATCACGGTTCCGCCGCTGCGCGACCGCCGCGAAGACATCCCGTTGCTTGTGCACGACTTCGTACGGCGTGCCGCACAACGCGTCAAGAAGGACGTGCACGCCGTGTCCTCGGACGCGCTGACCGCCATGATGCGGTACCCCTGGCCCGGCAATGTCCGGGAGCTCGAGCATGCGATTGAGCGTGCCGTCATCGTCGCGCGCGGAGACACGATCAAGCCGCGCGACCTGCCTCCGGAAATATCGCAGAAGGCGCGCCTACGTGTGTCGGACGACAGCCTCGACCTGCAAGAACAGGAACGGGCGATGATTGCGCGTGCGCTCGAACGCTTCCGCGGCAACCGCCGAGAGGCCGCCGAAGCGCTCAAGATCAGTACCGTGACACTCTGGCGCAAAGTCAAGCAATACGGTCTCGGCTCGTAGAACGCCTCCGTCCCATTCAGATTGAACTCTGATCGTTTCACCTTGAACGGTGAGCGGCGGTCGACACTCCGCAGGCGGCCGCCCAAGGCGGGATCGGCGCGGCGCGGCTCTTGCCTCTACGGTTCAGGAGGAGCCTGAATCAGGGACGCATCGATGCCGTCGTCGCGTTGAATCGCGGAAAAGATGTTCGCCGCGTCATGCCGTTGATCAAGGCCCGCGTGGCCGTCGATCCAGGTCGGCTGGGCGACGAAGGCGCGGATCTCAGAAGCCTCTCGACGACAGTCTCAGTGGGTCGCGCACATGACTCATTCCTCACTCGAAACGCGTCGCCGCCAGCCGGCAGCGGAGTCGAGGTGACCACTCTGCCCGATACATCGGCCTGCGTCGGCCTCGTGGTGGCTGATGTCGATGGCACTCTCGTCACCCCGGACAACGTCGTGACACCGCGTGCGCGCGCTGCCGTTCATGCGCTCCGCGCAGCCGGCATCGCGTTCACCATCACCAGCGGCCGTCCGCCGCGTGGCATGAAGACGGTGATCGACGAGCTGGGAGTTCAGCAGCCCATTGCGGCCTTCAACGGCGGGCTGTTCGTGTCGCCTGATCTCTCCGTGGTCCGCGAACGTCTGATCGAACGCGACATCGTTCCGCAAGTGCTCGACATCCTGACGCGTGGCGGGCTCGACGTCTGGATGTATGCCGGCGCCGAATGGCGCGTCCGATCGCGCCACGGCCCTCACGTCGAGCGAGAAGAGCGGACTGTCAAGTTCTCGCCAACCGTCGTCCCGACGTTCGATGGTGTCGAGGAGGGCATCGTCAAGATCGTCGGCGTGAGCGACGATGCAGGAGCGATGGTGCGTTGTGCCGGAGACCTGCGCCGCGTCCTTGGGCAGCACGTATCGGCCGCCCAGTCCCAACCGTATTACCTCGACGTGACACATCCCAGCGCGAACAAGGGCGAAGTCGTTGGCGTTCTTTCGGAGCTCCTGGATGTCGATCCGAAAGAGGTCGCCACAATTGGCGACATGCCGACCGATCTCCTCATGTTCGCGCGGAGTGGCATGAGCATCGCCATGGCGAACGCGAGCGCGGAGGTACAGCGTGCCGCGACGTTCGTGACGGCGTCCAACACAGAGGAAGGATTTGCGCGTGCGATGGAGCGCTGGGTGCTGCCGCGTGCCCCTCGTCTGCGGCCCCACATGCCAGATCGGATCGCGCCGCGATCCGTCGTGGGGCCGTCGTGACACCCGATGTGCGCGTGTGCGGGGACCTACCCGACCTGAGCCGGCGAGTCGCCGAAGCCGTGGTCCATAAGATCAACGACACTGTGCAAAGTACTGGCAGGTGCTCGATTGTGTTGTCGGGAGGCAATACACCTCGCACGCTGTACCGCCTCCTGGCGTCACAGTTCGCAGCCCGGATCCCGTGGACGCATGTGCATGTGTTCTGGGGAGACGAGCGCTACGTTCCACCTGAGGATTCGCGGAGCAATTTCGCGATGGCGAAGGAAACGCTGCTGGATCACGTGGACTGCCCCGCGGCGAATGTTCACAGAATGCCGACCCACTTCGCCGATGCCGACGCCGCTGCTCGCGACTATGAGCGCACGCTGCGGAGCTGTTTCGACGGCGAGTGGCCAGACTTCGATCTCGTCCTGCTTGGTCTCGGAGACGACGGCCATACTGCATCGCTGTTCTCGGGATCACTCGCGTTGGTGGAGAAGACGCGGTGGGTGGTCGCGACGACAGTGCCAGCCGAGCCGCCGTTGCGCCTCACGCTGACGTTGCCCGCGCTGGTCGGAGCGGCCGCGATCTATGTCGTGGTCGCCGGCTCGAACAAGACACGACCGCTCCGGCATGTCCTCGAAGGGGTCGGCGATTGGATCAGGTATCCGGCAGCGGGGGTCCGGCTGGGAACCGGAACGGTCGTCTGGTGGGTGGATCGTGAAGCCGCGGGCGCTGGCGCACGATACGCCGACTCGCGATGATGTGCGGCGGCGAGTACTCGGAGACGTTCGCCCCCGGCTGGCCCGGTCTTCCCGCCCGCTGGACGTCGAGCGCAAAAACGGGTGTGGGCACGTCCGTCAGTCGAGACAGTCGTGTCTGGTTCACGCTGAGCCACGGGATTCTCAACGAGATCTACTACCCACGCGTCGATAGCGCCTGTACCCGCGATCTCGGTTTCATCGTGACCGATGGGCACGGCTATTTCTCGGAAGAAAAGCGGCACGCACGCTCCGAAACCTCCCAGGCACAGGCCGGCATTCCTGCATACCGAATACGGAACACCGCCGTCGATGGTCGCTACCGGATTGACAAAGAGATCCTGACGGATCCCTGGCGCGACGTCGTTCTCCAGCGCATCCGCTTCGTGCCGCTCGAGGGGGCGCTCGCGGATTTCCGGTTGCACGTCCTCCTCGCCCCCCACCTCGCCAACCGTGGCGGCGGCAACACGGCATGGGCCGGCGACTACAAGGGGACGCCGATGCTGCTCGCCGAGCGTGAACACTATGCGCTGGCGCTCGCATCGTCGGCGCCATGGCTGGCCCGCTCGGCGGGCTTCGTGGGCACGTCGGATGGATGGCAGGAACTCCGCGCGAACAAACGGTTGTTCCGAACCTACCAACGCGCGGAGAACGGCAATGTGGCGCTTACGGGTGAAATCGATCTTCACGCCTCGAATGGGACGTTCGTGCTGGCGCTCGGGTTCGGACCCACCGCAATGGAAGCAGGCCAGCATGCGCTCATCAGCCTGCTCGAGGATTTCGACCAGACACAGGCCGAGTACATCCGCGAGTGGAAAGCGTGGCACGCGAGACTTCAAGGCGGCGTACCGGCAGCGGCACGAACGCCGCTCTATCACGTCAGTGCCGCCGTCCTGCGCACGCACGAATCCAAACGCGTCGAAGGCGGGATCATCGCCAGCCTGTCGATCCCGTGGGGCGCCTCCAAGCCTGACGACGACCTGGGCGGCTATCACCTGGCCTGGCCGCGCGACCTCGTGGAGATCGCGGGCGGGTTCATTGCGATGGGCGCCCACGAGCACGTCAGACGGGTGTTGCGGTATCTGCAAGTGACGCAGGAGCCCGACGGTCACTGGTCGCAGAACATGTGGCTCGACGGCCGTCCGTATTGGCACGGCATTCAGATGGATGAAACCGCCCTTCCGATTCTTCTGGTGGATCTCGCCGCGCGCAACGGCGTACTCGACGCGGCGGGTTCACACGCGCTGTGGCCGATGGTACGCAAGGCGGCGGTCTTTCTCGCGCGGAATGGTCCGGTGAGTCCTCAGGATCGCTGGGAGGAAGAGCCTGGGTATGCCCCGTTCACCATCGCGACGGAGATCGCCGCGCTCCTGGTCGCGGCCGATCTGGCCGACGCGGCTTCGAATACCGTTGCCGCGGAGTATCTGCGTGAGACCGCCGATGCCTGGAACGCCAGCATCGAACGATGGCTCTACGTCGCCGGAACCGAGTTGGCGGCGCTGCATGGCGTGGACGGCTACTACGTGCGCGTGGCGCGGCCGGATCATGCCGATGCGTCATCACCCTGCCACGGGTTCGTGCCAATCAAGAACCGCCCACCGGATCAGGCCACCGGTCCGGCCGCTCTGATGGTCAGTCTCGACTCGCTCGCATTCGTTCGTTTCGGGCTGCGCGCGCCGGACGACGCACGTATCGTCAGCACCGTGAAGGTCATTGACGCCACGCTGAAGGTCGACACGCCGCGAGGGCCGGCCTGGCATCGGTATCAAGGCGACGCATACGGCGAGCATCCGGATGGCGGACCATACAACGGCACCGGTGTCGGGCGTGCGTGGCCGTTGCTGACCGGCGAGCGCGCCCACTACGAGCTCGCGGCCGGACGCTCCGACGTGGCTCAACAGCTCGCACGCGCGATGGAGACGTTCGCTGGAGAGAGCGGGCTCCTGCCCGAGCAAGTCTGGGACAGCGCGGACATTCCCGATCGACACCTCTTTATCGGGCACCCGACCGGGGCGGCGATGCCGCTCGCGTGGGCGCATGCCGAGTACATCAAACTGTGCCGCTCTCTTCACGACGGGGAGATCTTCGATCGCCCCTTTCAGACAGTCGAACGATACCTCCAGAACAAGACGACCTCGCACCGTGTGACCTGGCGCTTCAACAACAAGGTTCGCACGATGCCCGTGGGCAAGGTTCTCCGAGTCGAAACGCTCGCGCCCGCCCTCGTGCATTGGAGCTTCGACGGTTGGCGACGCGTGCATGACGACGCGACCCGCGACACGACGCTGGGGATGCACGTGGTGGACCTGGCAACCGGGCACCTGGGCCCAGGCGCCCGTATCGACATGACGTTCTACTGGCCAGAGGCGGACCGATGGGAAGGAACCGACTATCTGGTCTGCGTCGAATGAGGAATTCAGATGAAGCCAAAGCTCGAGAGCTATGCGGCGTTCATCCTCCGGCCGGTGCCGCCGTTTCGCCTCGACCTGACGGTATGGACGCTGCGCCGCCGCGCGCACAACCAGTTCGATCGATGGGACGGCGTGACGTACCGGCGAGTGATCGTTGTCACGGGACGGCCGACCGAACTCACGGTCCGTCAGGAGGGCCCGCCGACAGGACCGCGGCTGATCGTGACGGCGACCCCGCCGCTTCGGACACCCTCGGAGCGAGCGGAAGTGTCGGTGGTCATCGACAGGTTGCTGGGTCTGCGCATCGATCTCGACGCGTGGTATCGACTCGCGAAACGGGACAAGCGGCTTCGGATGCTCGTCGATCGGTTCAGAGGCGCGAAGCCGCCTCGATTCCCGACCGTATTCGAGACCCTGACGAACGCGTTCGCCTGCCAGCAGCTGTCCTTGGTCGTCGGTCTCGAACTGCTCAATCGACTGGGCGCGGTGTGCGACGTGAGATATGGAACCGGCGAGCGCACCCGCTACGCGTTTCCGGCACCACGCGATGTTGCGCGATTCGCGCCCGCCAGATATCACGCGATTGGACTCAGCCGCCAGAAGGTCCGCGCGCTGCTGACCCTTGCTCGTGGAATCGACCGCGGCAACGTTGACGTCGAGCATCTGGCACTCGAGGACGACCAAAGAGCACTCGCGCAGCTTCGTGAGCTGCGAGGAGTCGGACGATGGACGGCCCAGTACGTGCTGTTGCGAGGTCTTGGCCGTCTGCACATCTTCCCCGGCGACGATGTCGGGGCGCAGAAGAGTCTGGGTCGGTTGCTCGGGCGGCCCACCCCTCTCGATTACGAAGGAGTGACCAGGGCCGTCGAAAAGTGGCAGCCCTATGCTGGCCTGCTGTACTTCCATCTCCTGCTCGACGGCCTGTCGAAGGCGGGTGCATTCGAGCGAACAGAAGGGGACTGACGATGTCAGACGCACAGAACGAACACCGACGGCCACATCCACAGCCGATGGCCGGCCTGTATCTCGAATTCGACATCGCGAGGGAACTGGAGCAGCTGCATCGCGAGGCTGGATGGCAATCTGGCCAGAACGCCAAGACCCTGGTCAAGTACGACGGCCTGCGGATCGTGCTGATCGCCCTGAAGGCGCGTTCGAAGATTCCAGGGCATCACACAGAGGGGCAGATCTCGATACAGCCCGTCGTGGGGCGCATCCAGGTTCGTGCGGAGGGGCGAAGCTTCGACTTGCGGCCAGGCGGGCTGCTCGCGCTCGACAAGGGCTTACCCCACGACGTGGAGGCGCTCGAGGAGAGTGCATTTCTCCTGACGATCGCGTGGCCGAGCGGGAAGGACAGGTCAGTCCCGTGAACCACGGCTCGAAAGCACGGAACACCTGCCCGCTATGCGCGGTTCCGGCGACGCAGCGGCTTCATGCGTCGCCGGCCGACGCTCCGCCGGACCGCCTGCTCCGCGGCGCGTAGCACCAGATCGATGGCTGCGAGCGGCGAGGCGTCTCGACGCTCGACCACGACGCTCGGTAGCCCGCTGAGGACCACTTTCACGTTGCACACGTGATCGACGCCTCCGCGCGGCCCGTTCGCATCAGTCATCCGGACCGTCACGCGCTCGATTGACCCGACGAATTTCCCGAACTTCGCGCCCAGCTTCCGCCGAATCAAGGCACGGTCATCGTCGTCGAGCTCGACGCCGATCACGCGGACGTGGGCGGGCGTTTGCAGCGTCTCGGAACGGCCGGTCGCCCGTTTTACCGGTCTCGGCACCGAAGGAGGTAGAGGCGCGCGTTTGTCAGTCCGCTTCACTGTATTGGTCCTGTCTCGACGGAGCATTCATGTCGTGTCCTCGATTCGCACTACGAGCGGTCGTCGACGACTGCCTCCGGACGCGCTGATGTTCGATCTCGCGGCCGATTCGCAGCGCCTCCCGGACCAGCTGATTCGAATACCCCCATTCGTTGTCGTACCAGCTCATAACCTTCACGAGATCGCCATCGACGACCTGCGTCATGCCCAGATCGACAATCGACGCGCGAGGATCCTTGATGATGTCGCTCGAGACGATCGGATCGGAAGTCACACCGAGAACTCCGCGGTACCGTTCGGTCCCGGCTTCTTCGGCGAAGACGCGGTTCACTTCGTCGACGGTTGTCGTCCTGGCCGTCAAGGCCACGATGTCGGCAAGCGATCCGACCGCAACGGGCGCGCGGACCGCGACGCCATCGAACTTGCCGGCGTATTCAGGCAGCGCCTTGGCGGTCGCGGCTGCCGCGCCGGTTGAGGTGGGCACGAGGTTCGCGCCGGCCGCGCGACCTCTTCTGGGCCGGCTGTGCGCGGTATCGACGACGGCCTGACTCGCCGTGTACGCGTGAACCGTCGTCATGATCGCCTTCTTCACCCCGATCCGCCGTCCCAGGATCTCCATCACTGGTGTGATGCAGTTCGTAGTGCAACTCGCGCAGGAGAAGATCGTGGTCCCACCTTGCGGCGTATTCACGCCGTGGACGATCGTTTCCACGCCGTCGCCTTTCGAGGGCGCCGACAAGATGACGTAACCGGCGCCGGCGCGAATGTGAGCGTCCAGGTCATCTCGTTTGGTGAATGCGCCCGTGCACTCGAACACGACGTCCACGTTCATCTGTTTCCATGGCAGCCGGCCCGGATCCTTTTCCTGCAGCAGCCGCAGCCGGTGCTCGCCAACCGTCAAGTAGCCGTCCTCAGTGGCCTGAATCGGCTCGTCGTATCGGCCGTAGACGGTGTCGTATCGCAGGAGATACTCGACGCTCTCGGACGCGCCGATGTCGTTGGCGGCGACGAGGTTCAGCCCGGGCGTGTCGATCACGATCTTGAGCGTGGCTCGTCCGATCCGCCCCAGCCCGTTGATCGCGACGTTGGTCATGAGTTGTCCTTCTGTCGGGGTGAACGTCACGATCTCAGAGGCAATCCGAGAGCCATTCGCGAACGGATGACGAGCCGGCTGGAACTACGGCATCGAGGGCACTTATGGCGCCGCCATGCGATCTCGCGGTGGCGTGTTCCACGACACACGCTTCAAAACGAAATGTGATCGCGCATTCTGAACGGCTTCGGCGCGCTTGCGGAAGAGCTTCGGCAGCAAGCGAGGTGGCCTGAATGTCCCGTTTGGGACAGCCAGTCTCCAGCAAACGACTCACGCTCGATGATCGGTGGCTTCATCAAGCCGTCGTAGATACCGGAGGTTGTGAATGTCCGTAGCCAAAGTGACGGAGATCAGCGCCACGTCGGCGAAGAGCTTCGAGGACGCGATCCAGCAGGGGCTTACGCGGTCGGCCAAGACGCTGCGGAATGTACGCGGCGCGTGGATCAAGGAGCAGCACGTACGCTGTGCCGACGGCCGCGTCACCGAGTACCAGGTAAACATGATGGTGACGTTCGTGCTCGACGACTAGTCTCATCAAGCCTGGCCAGGTCCTGCATCTTCCGCTATCGAGCGACGTCATCGCCGCCGCCGGTCGGCCAGTCCTTGGTCTTGCCGCGGACTCCCTGTCGGTCGTAGGCTCGCCGGATCGTCATCGCTGCCATTCCGGGGCGTAGTGGCGCCGCCGCATCCGCCGTTCGACCGTGAGGCTGACCAGGAACAGCGCGATCACTTCGAGCAGTCCGATGGCGGCGTAGATCGCGTAACGGGAGAAGGCGCTCGGCTGCGGCCAGCACGTCACCCCGGCGTCGAGACATTGCTGCGTCAGACGATCCAGCACCACGGACTCTCTCAAGATGAACCCGAGTGCGGAGCCGAAGATCACGACTGTGCCTAAGAGGTTGCCGAGAATCGGCTCGTTCCGGCGCCAGAGGACGGTCGCGACCGCAGCGGCGACGGGAAGCGGCCCGGCGCACATCAGCAAGATCCAGGGCCAGTTCAGGCCTTTAACCATGTCGTTGGGGCGCCGACAGTATACTCAGCCGCCTAAACGGCCACTCTACGGCCGTAGTAGAGCATTAGTAGGAGGGGCATGAAGCGCGCGGTCATTGCACTGCTGATCATCGCCGGCGCCGGTGCGGGCGCGTGGTTCTACTACGCGAGACGTGCCGCCCCAGAAATCGGCGCGATCACCTCGCCCATCACCCGCGGAGATATCGTGGATGCGGTGAGCACGACCGGCACCCTGCAGCCTGTCACGACGGTGCAGATCGGGAGCCAGGTATCGGGGAACATCTCCTACCTGGGCGCTGACTTCAACTCGATCGTGAAGCGGGGCCAGGTCATCGCGAGGCTCGATCCATCACTGCTTCAGGCACAGCTCGAGCAGTCCAGGGCCAACGTCCTCAGGTCACAGGCCGACGTCGCCCAGTCAGAGGCCAACCTCGTGCGCGCTCGGGTGACCCTGCTCGACGCTCAGCAGAAGAACGCGCGGGCCAAGCTGCTCGACGCGAAGGGCCTCGCGCCCCAGGCTGACGTAGATGCGGCGAAGATCGCGGTGGACTCGGCGCAATCGTCGTTGCAGTCGGCGGAGGCCCAGCTGACTTCTTCAAAGGCGTCCGTCAGCCAGTCACAAGCCAACTTCAACCAGGCGCAGGTCAACCTCCAACACACCATCATCACCTCGCCTGTCGATGGCATCGTCACCCAGCGCAGCGTGGACGTCGGGCAGACGGTGGCCGCGAGCATGCAGGCGCCCACCTTGTTCGTGATTGCCGTTGACCTCACGAAGTTGCAGGTCAGCGCCAACATCGACGAGGCGGACATCGGTCGCATTCGTCCGGGCCAGCGCGCCACGTTCCGCGTCGACGCCTACCCGACGGACACCTTCGAGGGGACCGTCGCGCAGGTCCGATTGCAGCCCGTTGTCGTGCAGAACGTGACGACCTACGCCACCATCATCGACGCTCCCAACTCCGAGCTGAAGCTCAGGCCGGGTATGACGGCGACTCTGCGCGTCGAGGTGTCGCAGAAGAGCGACGTCCTGCGCGTACCCTCAGCGGCGCTCCGGTTCCGGCCAACGGCAGACGTGTTCGCCGCGCTCAATCAGCCGGTGCCGGCCGAAGCGGTTGGCGGCGGCCGCGGCCGCGGAGGGGCGCGTGGCGGCGGCCGCACGGGGAACGTGCCGCCGACGGCGCGGCCGCCGAATACGCCGAATAGTCCTCCGTCCGGAGCGGCAGCGCAGAGTGCCGGCGCCGGCAACGGCAACGGCAACGGCCAGGCCAACGGCGGGCGACGCGGTCGCCGCGGCAACGGCGAAGTTCGCGGCGGTGGTGGAGGCGGGGGCGGCGGCGAATTTCGCGGCGGTGGTCGAGGGTTCAGCGGTGGCGGTGGTGGATTTCGCGGCGGTGGCAGTGGCGGCGGATTTCGTGGCGGCGGTGGGCGCGGCGGACGAGGGCGCGGTGGCGCTCCGGCCACGATCCAGCCGAGCGGCGCGCAGAGCGCGGACACGATCGACGCGCTCTTTGCACCCTTGCCTCCGGTTGAATCTCGGGGCCGCGTCTGGACCTTCACCGACAAACAGCTCAAGCCCGTGGACGTTCGTCTCGGCATCACCGACGGCACGTTCACCGAGCTTCTTGACGGCGAGTCGCTGAGTGTCGATACGCAATTGGTCACGGGCATGACCGGTCTCGAGGCGCGCGCACCCACTCCGGCGGGAGCCGGCAATCCGTTCCAGCAGGGCGGGCGCGGGCGCGGTGGACGAGGGGGCTTCGGCCCGGGAGGCTTCTAGCCGACGTGCCTGCCGTCATTTCGGTCAGGAACCTGGTCAAGACCTACGTCGTCGGCGAGGTCGAAGTCCGTGCGCTTCGCGGCGTCAATCTGGAGGTCCAGGCGGGCGAGTTCCTCGCGGTCACCGGACCATCGGGCTCCGGCAAGTCCACGTTCATGCACATCATCGGCTGTCTGGACCGGCCCACGTCGGGTCAGTATTTTCTCGACGGCAAAGACGTCTCGCGGATGTCGAAGGATGCGCTTGCCGAGGTTCGCAACACGAAGATCGGCTTCGTGTTCCAGGGCTTCAACCTGCTGTCCCGTACCACAGCGCTCGACAACGTCGAGTTGCCGCTTCTGTATCGGGGCGGTTTGAAAACGGCCGAGCGTCACCGCCGTGCGCTTGCGGCGCTCGAAGCGGTCGGCCTCAAGGATCGCGCCGATCACCATCCGAACCAGTTGTCCGGCGGTCAGCAGCAGCGCGTCGCCATTGCGCGGGCGCTCATCAACGAGCCGTCGATTCTCCTGGCCGACGAACCGACTGGCAACCTCGACACGAAAACCAGTATCGAGGTGATGGGCATCTTCCAGAAGCTGAACCTGGAGCGCAACATCACGGTCGTCCTCATCACGCACGAACTCGACATCGCCGAGTACGGAACACGCACGGCGTCTTTCCGCGACGGCGTGGTCGTCAAAGATCATCCGGTGGCGCGCCGGCGGGTCGCCCAGGAAGAGTTGCAGGCGCTGCCCGCAGAAGCATTGAAGTAGGGAGCCGTATGTCGATCCTGATGATTTTTCGAATCGCGATCAAAGCGCTGGCACGAAACAAGATGCGCACGGCCCTGACGATGCTGGGCATGATCATCGGCGTGAGCGCCGTCATCACGCTGGTGGCGCTCGGTGCCGGCGCGCAGAGCTCGATCGACGCGCAGATTCAGTCGGCCGGCACCAACATGATCATGGTGTCTGCCGGGGATTTCAGACAGGGCGGCGTACGGCAGGGCCAGGGCAACGCCAGCAGCCTCGTTCCCGAGGACGCGCAGGCGATCACCGAAGTGGCCGGCGTGCGGTACGTCGCCGCCGCGTCCAACACACGCGGTCAGATCGTGGCCGGCAACCAGAATTGGAACTCGCAGATCCAGGGTACTGACGTCGACCTTCCGCTCATCCGCTCGTGGCAGACATCCGTGGGCGCCTTCTTCACGTCGCAGGACGTCGCCGCCGCCGCGAAAGTGGCCGTGCTCGGCAGCACGGTTCGCGATCAGCTGTTCGGGGTCGGCTACGACCCGGTCGGCGAGATTATTCGCGTGTCGTCCGGCGGCTTTGGCGGGAACGTCCAGAACCAGCCCTTCACCGTCGTCGGCGTGATGGCTACCAAAGGCCAGTCGGGTACTGGTCAGGATCAAGACGACGTCATCTACGTGCCCTACACCACCGTGATGAAGAAGATCAGAGGGACGACCTTCCTGCAGCAGATCACCGTGTCCGCGACCTCCGCGGCCGAGACCACTCGGGTCGCCGACGCCATTGCGGAACTGCTGCGTGCGCGGCACAAGCTCCAGCCTGGCGACCAGGACGACTTCATGGTCCGCACGATGGACGAAATCGCCAGCGTCAGACGGGAAACGACGCAGACGATGACCGCGCTCCTCGCCGGCATCGCCGGCGTGTCGCTGCTCGTCGGGGGCATCGGGATCATGAACATCATGCTGGTCTCGGTGACCGAGCGCACTCGCGAGATCGGGTTGCGTATGGCGATCGGAGCGAAGGGGCGCGACGTCCTCATGCAGTTCCTCGTGGAGGCCCTCGTGCTCAGCGCATTGGGGGGATCGATTGGCATTGCGCTGGGCTTTGCACTGTCGCGGGGACTGACGTTCTGGATGGATTGGCCGACAGACGTTCCGCTGAACTCCGTCGCCGTGGCATTCGGCTTCGCGGCTGCAACCGGCGTATTCTTCGGGTTCTACCCGGCTCGAAAGGCAGCGGCGCTCGATCCCATCGAAGCGCTCCGATTCGAATGACGATGAACAAGCTGACCAGCCTGTTGACCTCCTTCGCGGTGGGCATCCTGACAGCGGCCCCCGCCTTCAGCCACCATTCCTTTGCCATGTTCGACCTCACGCGGAGAGTCACGATCACGGGAGTGGTCGCGGAGGTCCAGTGGACCAACCCGCACGTGTGGGTCTACGTGGATGTGCCGCAGAGCGGCGGACCGCCCGTGCGCTGGAACATCGAATATACGAGCGTGAACCACCTGACCCGTCTTGGGATGATGAGGAACACGATCAAGCCTGGGGACAAGATCGAGTTCCAGGTGAACCCGTACGCCGACGGAGCCCCGGGGGGGCGCTTCCAGATCATGAAGCTGCCGAACGGCCGGTTCTTCTGCGACGTCGGCGCCGTGCAGCAGTTCTGCGCCGAGAACAACAAGTAGGCAACAAGTGAGAAAGCGTGGAGCGGTGATGACGTCTGCCTTGCGTGCGTGTGCGATCGTCTGCGTGGGTCTGGCGTGGAGCGTGGACGCCTCGGCCCAGGACGCAAGACCCATCCGTCCGGCCAACTCCGACAAGGTCAGCTACGCGGCGCTGGACGCGCTTCCCGACTGGCGCGGTTTGTGGTTTCCGGCCATTGGCAAGGTCGGAGGCACCCAGCCGGTGCTGATTGGCGAAGCGAAGAAGACGTGGGAGGCGCATCAGGCGAAGCTGAAGGCCAATCCCCGCTACGAAGTGCCGGAGACCAGCGACAACTGCGAGCCGGACGGCATGCCGTCGCTCATGACCTTTCCCTACAATCTGGAGATCCTGTTCACTCCGGGCAAGGTCACCATCGTCCAGGAGGCCCTCATGCAGGTGCGCCGCATCTTCACCGACGGCCGGCCGTTGCCCCCGCGCGAGGAACTGGATCCGAACTACTTCGGGTATTCGGTGGGGCGCTGGGAAGGCGAGACGCTGGTCGTCACGACGATCGGGACCAAGCCCGGGCAACGTCTGGGTATCGCCGGGATCGTGAACAGCGATCGACTGACGATCACCGAGCGCATCTACCTGGATCCGAAGGATCGCAACCAGCTCCATCTGGACTTCACGTTCGAAGATCCGGAGGTGCTCGCCGAACCCTGGCGGCGGTCGCACATCTTCCGCCGCGACCGCACCTGGGAGCAGATCGAATACATCTGCGTCCAGAACAACCGTCACGCAGTCGACGACAAAGGGCAGACGTTCGTGCGCCCGAAATAGTTCGCGACCGTCGTCAGCGATCGCATCGAGCCGCCGACCGAGAACTGACGGGTGACGATCGCCGGCGGGTGGCCCAGCCAACAGCAGCGAGGCCGAGCAGGCTCAACGTTGCCGGTTCGGGAACCGGCTGTGACGTCGTATCGCCGGCGACCTGCAGGTAGTTTTGCGCGAACTCGCTGGGCCCCTGGAAGAACGAGGCGTTGAGGCTTTTCACGATCGAGTTCGCGTCATCGATGCTGTAGCCTGCGGCGCCGCCGCCCAACAGTGTGTTTGCCTGCGAGAGCACCTGGCGAACGGTGAGGCCATTCACCTGCGGAACCGGCGAGTAGTCGTGGAAGACGAGGTCGCCGAAGAGACTTCCGAGCGATCCAAGCGTGTACCCCGCGTCCGAGAAATCAACGTTCAGGCGCAGCGCCAGGACCTCTCCTGCGAAGATGCCCGCCGGCGTAGGACCTGGATCGACCAGATCTGCGAGCAAGGCCCCGGGCGCGCCACTCGCCGGCAGGTAAGTGAAAGCAGAGCCCGCGCTCGTGATCAGCAGTGAGAAGCCACCGGCGCCGGCGATGCCGACCTCGGCGTAACCGACGGCGCCGTAGACGCTGTTGAAGTGGTCCGAGAGTCGTGTGCCGGCGAGGGTCGAGGCATCGCCCCACTCGTCCTGAAGATGAGTCACGAAGTCGCCGGCCTGAAAGGGGGCGGCAGCCGCGTCACGGGCAACGACCGTGCAGAACGAGAGTGCGACGAGCGAAATTGCGGCGAAGCGTCGAGTGAGCATGAGATCCTCCCGCCGCTCACGTTAGGTGGCCGCCGCAGAGCGGACAAGCCGCAAGGCGCGGTATCAGGGCGATGCGGGAAGGCTGCCGCGGAATGCCGTCGTTTACCGCGCCGGTTCCGCGAACGCGTCCCCGACCCGCTGCGCCAGCGTGGCCGTGTTCGCGTAGGCGATGTTCGACGCAGCCGCGATGACGACGCCGCCGTCGCGCCCCGTCGTCAGCGACGTCACCATGCCGCCGGCGAGCTCACCGTTGACGCTGCCGGGGTTCGTCGCCAGCGCGAAGCGCACGAGATCGGACGGCGTGGAATAGAACGCCATCCCGTTCGCGCAGCAGGCCAGGTCGCGCATGTACATGAGCCGTCGTCCACGGCGGGGATCGTTGTCCTCTGATCTCGGGACGTAGAACGTCGCGCGATTACCGGGCAGCGGGTACTCCATGGACATCAGGCCGAGCGGCTGCCAGACGAGGTGGCGGAGGAGCGTGAGGGGCGGGAAGTCCTCTCCCTCCTCGCCGATCGCTTCAGGGCTCCATTCTTTCGCCGAGTCAGCGCCGGTATCGGTCAGCCCAAGCCCCGCGACGGCGGCGGTGACCGTGGACGCCGCCGTGCCGATGTTGAATCGCGTGGCCGGCGTGACGGGCGTCCGCGTCTCGACGTCCCTCCAACCGAACCCTTCGGCCCAGACGACGGTGCCCTCCTTCGCCGAGGCTCCGGAGGGCAAGCCGATCCCGACCGCCACGGACACCCCGGGCAGGTTCTGCTCCAAGACGGCTGCGCGCACGAGTGCTCGCGCGCGTTCGACGGCTGCCGCATATTGCGGTGACGGCGACGAGTCGACTGCCGACGGCACTTCGGGCGACTGCGCGAAGAGAGGCGCGGTCACAACAGCCTGATGGATCACGAACGCCAGGAACGTGGCGATGACGATGCCCGTGGCGAGCGCGGCGCGGCCAGCCCACTTCGGCAGCCGGTTGCGCGTCGCCCTGACACCGAGCGCGACTCCTGCCACCATCAGCAGCAGGCCGCCGACCGCGGCGCCTGGAGCGTCGTCGGCTTCGCCCGCGTAGATGCCCAAGGCGCCGATGGCCAGGCCGAGGGCGATAAGGGTGAATGCCTTCACGGGATTCATCACAGCGGTTGTCATGTCCGCAGTGTGGCCGAGGCCTTCCGCGAAGTCCTCACCGAGTTGTGAGCGGTCGCTGAGATTCGAATGAATATCCGACTTTCGGGCCTTTCGCTCAGTCGACGCCTTCCTCCTTCGCGGCCTGCTGCGCCCGCTTGTCGTTCGGATACCAGTAGTGGAGGTGGCAGCTCTCGCAGGCCTTGTCCACGTCCCCCAGCTTCGAAAACAGCTCCTTCTTGTCCCTGGCGTCGATCGCCTTCACCGCGAGAATGGCCGCATCCTGCAGTCGTCGCGCGCGGCGGACCCATTGGTCGCGATCGCCGTCGATCATGGTCTGAATCTGTTCGGGGTGGAGCTCGACCTCCGGATATTCGGCCTTGTCGCCCGGCCTGGCGACTTTGCGGCCCGGTGCCACCATCAGGTTCGGCGCCTCCACCAGCATCAAGGCATGACGCCGCGTCTCTTTCCATTCGGCGTCGGTCTTCGGCGTTTTGTCGATGATCCCCTTCTCGTCCACGATTTCCACGATGTGCTCGAAGAGGTAGTCGGCGCTCGGGTCCACCATCGCGTCCATCAGATCCTTGATGGTGGCGGCCGTCGCGAGTTCAGGGACGGAGGGGGCCGGTCGACTGCATCCGCCCGCGGCGCACAGCAGCGCTGCGATCACGGTCCAGTGGATTCTCATGCTTGGCATGATCGCACCACATCGAGGAGAATCGCCACATGCGACGCATGATGACGGCAATCGTGGGGCTCTGGGCGGCGGTTCTGGTTCTCGATGCACGAGCCGAGGTCACGGTGATGGCCGTTCGGCTCGGCGCCAGCGACGTCGCGGCGCTGGCGAAGTTCTACGACGCGGCGTTCGGTCTGAAGGAGATCGACCGCGTCGGCAATCCCCCCACGGAGATCATCATGCGCTTCGGCGCGACGGTCGCGGAGGCCAAGAAGGGTGCCTCGCCCGAGTTCCTCGTGCAGAAGCGCGAGGGCGTGGTGAACGACTCCATGCACCACGCGATCTTCCGCGTGTCCGACATCGCCGCCACGGTGGCCGCCGCGAAGGCGGCTGGTGCCAAAGTCGACCGCGATGTGGTGACGGTGCCGATCGGTGGTGCGCCGATCAAGATCGCGATGCTCGTGGACCCGCAAGGCAACGCGCTCGAGATCATGGAGCTGCCGAAGGGGCTCACGCACCTGCCACACTAGAGCTCGCTGCCAAACGGTTGAGGTCTCGGCGTTCGTTTGCACGAAAGCGTGCAACGCAGTCCGTACTGCTTGATACTGCGTTGAGCCGGCTCGTGCATGCCGATGACCACTCGCCTCGCAGCGTTCCCGGTCAAGCATCCTTCGGCGGTGCTCCTGTGTGTCCAGATCCTGGGCATCCTGGTGTACCCGCTGATGGAGGACACGTCTGCGGAGCGCGCGCTGTTCGGCCTCCTCGGACTCCTCGTGCTCGGCGCCGCCCTCTATGTCGTCAAGCGCGGCCCCTGGCTCACGGCATTCGCCGTGGTGCTCGCCCTGCCTATCGTTGCCCTTTCCGTGTGGCTCGCGTTCGACTTCGATCCCCAGAGGATGGTCATCCTGTCTGCGCTGGAAGCAGGTTTCTACTTCTACGCGGCCGGCAGCTTGATCGCCTACATGCTCGAAGACGAATTTGCGTCGCTCGACGAGCTGTTCGCCGCGGGTGCCACATTCACACTGCTCGCGTGGGCCTTTGCGTATGTGTACGTGCTCTGCCAGGCGGTCGTGCCCGGGAGTTTCGCTGCCGCCGCGGCCTCGGACAGCCCGCGCACGTGGATGGAGCTGCTCTTTCTCAGCTTCACGACGCTCTCTGGCGTCGGGCTCGGGGACATCGTTCCGTTGATGCCCATGGCCCGCGCCCTCGTCATGGTCGAGGAATTCTCGGGAGTGATGTATATCGCCCTGGTCGTGTCACGGCTCATTGCGCTGTCGGTCACGACGCGAAGGGCGGTGTGAACCGCCATGTCTACAAACCAGACCAGCGAACTCAACCCGGAACAGTGCCGCCTGCAGGACGATGCCGAAGGACGAGCGGCGTGGAAGAAATGGGGACCGTATCTGAGCGAACGGCAGTGGGGAACTGTCCGCGAGGATTACAGCTCCAACGGCGACGCGTGGAACTACTTCTCCCACGACAACGCCCAGTACCGGGCGTACCGCTGGGGTGAAGACGGGCTTGCGGGTATTTCCGATGATCACCAGTTGCTGTGCTTCGCGCTGGCGCTGTGGAACGGACGCGACCCCATCCTCAAAGAACGCCTTTTCGGCCTGAGCAACAGCGAAGGAAATCACGGCGAAGACGTCAAGGAGTACTACTTCTATCTCGATAGCACGCCCACGCACTCGTACATGAAGTACCTCTACAAATATCCGCACGCCGAGTACCCGTACGTCCCTATCATCGAAGGCAACCGTCGGCGCGACAGACAGGCCCCCGAGTTCGAACTGCTCGACACCGGCATCTTCGACGAGGACCGGTACTTCGACGTCTTCGTCGAGTACGCCAAGCACGAGCCCGAAGACATCCTGGTTCAGATCACGGTCTGCAATCGCGGCCCCGAGCCCGCCGAGATCCACGTGCTGCCCACCGCATGGTTCCGCAACACGTGGTCGTGGGCACACAAGGAGGAGAAGCCGGAGCTGAAAGTGCTCGCCGCCGGCACGAACATGCGGGCCATTGCCGCTCGGCATCGTCTGCTCGGCGAGCGATTCCTCTACTGTGAAGGCGTCGTCGACCTGCTGTTCACTGAAAACGAAACCAATACGCAACGGGCCTTCGATCGGCCCAATGACCAGCCGTTCTGCAAGGACGGCATCATTCAAGCGGTCGTTCGCGGGAACAAGAACGCCATCAACCCCGAGTTGCGCGGCACCAAGGCTTCCGCCCATTACCGGCTCGCCGTGCCGGCGAAGGGACGCAAGACGATTCGACTGCGGCTGACAGATCAGCCGCCTGACCGGCTGCAGGATCCGTTCGGTGCCGCGTTCGACGCGGCGCTGAAAGCACGGCAGTCGGAATCGGATGCGTTTTACGAGGCCCTCACACCCGCGGCGCTCACCAGGGACCAGAAGCACGTGATGCGTCAGGCGCTGGCCGGAATGCTCTGGAGCAAGCAGTATTTCCATTACGACCTGGCCGAGTGGCTGCGTGAGCACGGCGACAAGCCCGAGGAAGGCGTGCGCGCGGACGTCCGCAACAAGGACTGGTTCCACATGTTCAACGCGGACGTCATCTCCATGCCGGACAAGTGGGAGTACCCCTGGTATGCCGTGTGGGACCTGGCGTTCCATACGGTCCCGTTGTCGATCGTGGACGTCGATTTCGCCAAGGACCAACTGCGGCTGTTCCTCGGCCATCACTACCTCCACCCGAACGGCCAGATGCCGGCCTACGAGTGGAACTTCGGCGACGTCAATCCTCCCGTGCATCCGTGGGCGGTGTGGACCGTCTACAGCTATGAGAAACAGTTGCGGGGGCGCGGCGACATCGGCTTCCTCAAGTTCTGCTTCGAGAAGCTGTCGCTGAACTTCACCTGGTGGGTCAATCGCAAGGACGAGGACGGCAACAACGTGTTCGCGGGAGGATTCCTCGGTCTGGACAACATCGGGGTCTTCGACCGCAGCAGCGCGCTGCCCACCGGCGGCCGTCTGGAACAGTCGGATGGCACCGCCTGGATGGCGTTCTTCGCGTCGATGATGCTTCAGATTGCGATCGAGCTCGCGATGGAGGACGACCCTCATTACGAGGCGATGGCCCTGAAGTACTTCGAGCACTTTCTGTGGATCGCGTCGGCCATGGACAACCGGAGCGCCACCGGAATCAAACTCTGGGACCACGAAGACGGGATCTATTACGACGTCCTGCGCTTCCCCGACGGCGACGGCTGCCGGCTCAAGGTCCGCTCTCTCGTCGGGCTGATGCCACTGGCAGCGACGGCGGTGTTGCCGGCAGATCTTCGGGAACGGCTGCCACGCTTCTTCGAGCAGGCGCAGTGGTTCCTGGAACGGCATCCGCACACGGCGGCGGTTCTGACCGTGCCGCTGAACGTCGGAGCGGGGGGCAGCCGGATCCTGTCCCTCGTCAACCCGGACAAGCTCCGCCGGATCCTCGGCTACATGCTCGACGAGAACGAGTTCCTCAGCCCCTACGGGATTCGCTCACTGTCGCGGTATCACGCGGAGCACCCCTACGTCTTCAACGCGGGTGGACAGGAGTATCGCGTCGGCTACGTTCCCGGCGACTCGGACAGCGGGATGTTTGGAGGGAACTCCAACTGGCGCGGCCCGATCTGGATGCCGATGCAGCTCATGCTGATCCGGGCGCTGGTCAATCAGTACGCACACCTCGGGAACGACTTCACGGTCGAGTGTCCGGTCGGCTCGGGGCGCCAGCTGAATCTCCTGGAAGTGAGTCAGGAGATCGCGCGACGGTTGTCGCGCCTGTTCATCCGCAACAAGCACGGGCACCGGCCGGCCCACGGCGATCACAGTCGATGGAACGACGAGCACTGGCGCGACCACGTCCTCTTCTACGAGTACTTCCATGGCGACACCGGTGCAGGGATCGGGGCCAGTCATCAGACCGGTTGGACCGGTCTCATTGCCTTCCTCATTCAGGGATTCACCGAGGTCGATGCAGAGCAGGTGATGGAGAAAGGGATGGCCGCGCTGACCGAATCCAGTGCCGAGGCTGCCAAGGACACGACCGCGACGGAAGCCGTCCAGATCGCAGAGGAGGTTCAGAAAGACGTGGCCGAGAAGATGGCTGCTCAAGTGATGGAAGCGGTCCAGCAACAGGTGACGGAAGCCGTTCTGGGGCAGGCCGAGCAGATCCAGGAGAAAGTCGAACAGATCGTCATGGAGAAGGTGGCCGAAGCGGTGCAGAAGAAGGCTGATGAGGTAGCGCTGGCCGAATCAATTGCCGAGGAGAAGAAGGCGGTCCTTTGAGGTCGGCTGTGGCAATATCGCCGCGTGCGCCGCGACCTTCGTGGCAGTCCCTTTCAGGCAGTTCTGGCTGTGCTGTTGCTCTTCGGCCCTTCCACGGCCGTGGCGCGCGCCGAGACCAGGCAGGTGCTGGTACTGTCGTCCGGCGAGCGGCCCTTCGCGCCCCAATCCGGTTTCGGCGACGCGCTCGTGCGGGACCTGATTCGACTCTCCCGGGAGCCCATCCAGTTCGTTGAAATCCCGGTGCAGGCGGCCCGCGCGAGCGACGAGGAACCCGACGCCTCGATTGCGCGGCGTATACAGTCCGCGTTTGCAGCGGACAGTCCGGACCTCGTCATCACGGTTGGCGGGCCCGCGGCGACGTTTGCGCAGCGGTTCCGCCGGGAGATCTTTCCGGCCACGCCGATGCTCATCGCCGGCGTCGATCGCCGTTTCGTCGAGAACGGCACGTTCACCGACAACGAGACGACGGTGGCCACGGACCACGACCCCGCGCTGATGATCGACGAGATCCTGCGCCTGCTTCCCGACACCCGCAGCGTCATGGTCATCATCGGCACGTCGCGAGTGGAGCAGTTCTGGCTTCAGCAGATGCAACGTGAGTTCGCCCGGTTCCGTGAGCGGCTGCAATTCAGCTGGACCAACGAGCTCTCCTTCGACGCGATCAAGGACCGGATCCGGACGATGCCGGCGCGGTCGGCCGTCTTCTTTGCGCTGCTGTCGGTGGACGCCAAAGGTGAGCCGCAGGTCGACGGTGACACGATCCAGTCGCTGCACGCCGTCGCCAATGCACCGATGTTCGGGCTCTTCGGCATGGGCGAGGGCATCGTCGGCGGCCCCATCATGTCCACCGAGGAACTCAGCCGGAAGAGCGCTCAAGTCGCGCTCCGTGTGCTCGCCGGTGAATCACCGGGCCGGATCAAGACGCCCATCCAGCGCACGAGCCAGCCGACGTACGACGCACGCGAGCTGCGACGCTGGAACATCGACGACGGAATGCTCCCGCCGGCCAGCGTCGTCCTGTTTCGCGAGCCGACGATGTGGGAGCGCAACGCGAGTCTCATCAAGCTCGGGGCGCTGCTTGCCTGGATTCCCGTCGTCGCGATCGTTCTGTTCATCGGCGTGATGAAACAGCGTCGCGATCAGGGAACCGCGCCGAAGGTGAGCTCCGTGCCCAGGCTTGGACGAGCGGGCGAGGAGCTGTCCAGCCTGAGCCAGCACCTCATCCAGAAGCACGAGCGTGAGCGCGCAGCGCTCGCCAAGACGCTGCACGAGGACGTTGGCCAGCGCATGACGGCGCTGACACTCCGCCTGCATGCGTGGAAGGGCACGGCGCACGACTCCGAGTTCGCCGATATTCGTGAAACGCTGTCGGGCCTGGTTGACAAGATCGCCGCGGCGTCCGACCCCGTCTATGGGCGGCTCGAGCTGCTGGGCCTGGCCGCGGTCGGCAGGCGATGGTGCGCGGATCTGTCCAAGCGCTACGAGGTGACGATCCACTTTCAGGACGAGGATGTTCCCGACAACCTGCCGTTCGAGGTCGCGCTGGCGCTGTTTCGCGTCCTGCAGGAGGCGACCGTCAACGCAGCCGCGCACTCCCAGGCCCGCGAGATGTGGGTGTCGCTGCGCGGCACCGCGGCTGAAGTGCGTCTGCGGGTCGTCGATCGCGGAGTCGGCTTCGACGCGGAACGTGCCGTTCCAGGCGCCGGAGTCGGGTTGGTGGCGATGCGTGAGCGGCTCAAGCTCGTCAGCGGCGACAGCCTGATCGTGTCCAAACCAGGCGAGGGAACTCGCGTCGAGGCGTGGGTGCCCCGCTAGAGGCTCGATGAGAACGCCGCGGACGTGCGCGCTCACGGCGATCGCGGTCCTCGTGGCTGCCAGTTCAACTCTCGCGCACCATGACTGGCCGGTCGATCGCACCAGTCAGATCACACTGAAGGGAACGGTGACCGCGTTCACCTGGGAGAACCCGCACGTGACGATCGCCCTGGACGTTCAGACTGACGGCGCGGTCGAAAAGTGGATTCTCGGCGGCTCGAGCCCGAAGGTGATGACCGACGGCGGCTGGGACAGGAATACGTTGAAGCCTGGAGACGTCATCACCGGATTCGGGTATCGCTTCCGCAACGGTTCCAACGTGGCCCTGTTGCAGAAGATCGTGCTGGCGGATGGCCGGGAGCTCTACTACGGCAAGCCTCCACGCGTTCCGCAGCCCTGATCAGCGCGTGCCCTGCATCATCAGAATCCACATCGGGCCGTTGCCGGCGTCGTAGGCGTCGAGCGGTGTCATCTTGCCGGTGGCCGCATCGAGCCGGTAGGTCACCATGCGGCCCGCGGTGCCGCCGCTTCCGGCCGCGGCCATGAAGCGCCCGCCAGGATCGATGCAGAGTGGTCTCACGCCTGGTTCGGTGCTCACGCGATCCGCCTGCGTCAGCCGGCCGGTGGTCTGATCGATCGTGAAACTGGCAATGCTGTCGTGCTCGCGGGTGACGACGAAAAGCAGCCGCCCGTTCGGATGGATCAGCACCTCCGAGCAGGCGATCTCGCTCCGCATCTTGTAGTCGCTCGGCACTGTCGAAATGCTCTGCACCTTCGCCAGCAGGCCCGTGGACGGGTCGAGTCGATAGGCCGTCGCGCTGGCGCCCTGCTCGTCGGCCGAGTACGCCATGTTCAACGTCGGGTGCACGAGCAGATGGCGTGGCCCTTCGTGTTCGGTCAACGAGAGAAACGCCGGGGCGTTCCAGGTGAGGTGCCCGGTTTTTTCGTCGAAGCGGAACTGGGCGACGGCGTTCGGTCCGCCGCTGCGCGTCACGTGCGGCACGAACACGTAGCGGTTCGACGGGTCCACCTCGATGCCATGGCACCCGTAGGCGGTGACGCGCCATTCGATCGGCGTCGGCGCGATCACCCCCTGGTCGCTGATGGCGTGCACGCCGATCGTGCTCTGGTAGAAGTACACGGAGAGCAGGAACCGTCCGGTGCGGTCGATCGTGATCTGGATCGGCTCGCCTTCGATCGCACGGTCCCAATCAGCGAGAGCCCGCCTGTGGCCGGATCGATCCGGTAGCTCGAGAGCTGCCGTCGATCGCGGCACGCGACGTAGAGAAAGCGATGCCGGGGATCGAAGGCCAGCGGGTCTGGCCCTCCCTCGACCGGTACCTGCTGCCGCCACGTCACCTTGCCCGTGGCCGGGTCCATCGTGAAGATCGCGATGCGGTTGTCGCGCCGCACCGACACGTAGCCGATGTGTGGCGTCTGGTCCGGTGTTTGTGCTGAGGCATCGCCCCACATCAGACTGGCCGACGCGCTGGTGACGAGGAACTCCCGGCGGGTGAGCATGCGCTATTGTCGAGGATCCGCGGTTATTTCTGGAGTGCCGCCCGGATCTCGTCGAGCCAGTTCAGGGTGACGACGATGCTCACCGGCGTTGCGGCCGGATTCGTCGTCGGGCCTCCGCCCTTGATGAAGAGAAACCGGCGCCCGTCGGGCGTCACGTCGTAGCTGCGCGCCTGGGTAGCGGAGAAATAGCGTGTCGAGGAGATCTTCACGGGCGGGCCGGCGGTGAACGAGCCTGCGGTGGAAATGGGAACCGCGGTCAGCGCGCCGGCAGCGTCGAGGTAGAAGAGCTCGCGCTGATCGCGCGCCCATACCGGCTTCGTCCCGCCTGCCGAGGACACCTGTACCCGCCCGGCGGCCTGCGTGTCCAACGGGCGGACGTAGACCTGGTCCTGTCCCGATTCGTTCGACTGGTAGGCGAGCCAGCGGCCATCGGGTGAGATCTCACCGGGGCCGTCCACGAACGGACTGTCCACGACCGCCGTTTCGCCGCCCGCGGGGTTGATGTTCAGCAGCAGGAGGTCGTTGCTCGAGCGCTGCTGGGTGACGAGGAGCCGCTTGCCGTCCGGCGTGAACGATTGAGCGAATTGCAGGAACCCGTCGCCGCCCACCGCCTGCTCCTGGCCGGTTCCATCGGCGGCGCGCATCAGGAGCCCACCGCCCGCTGCTCTCGAATACACGATGTTGCGGCCGTCAGGCGTCCACACGGGAAAGGTGTCGAGGCCGCGTCCGAACGACAGCCTCGAGAGCGTGTCACGTCCGATGTCCAACACCCAGATGTCCCGTTCCTGATCGCGAATGTCGATGGCCACGCGGGTGCCGTCCGGCGACAGGCGCAGGGCAAAGTAGGCGCGATTGGGCGTCGGCAGCGGTGTCTCGACGCCCCGGCGATCGACCCACACGAGCGACCGCCGGGCATCGACGTCCGCATTGCCCGGCGCGTAGACGAGCGTCCCGCTCTTCGACACGGCGAAATCGGTGGCACCGGTGCCCCTGCTGGCGACGTTGGAGGCCACTGCGACCGGCTCGCCGGTCGTTTCGAGGCGATCGAGATTGAACGCCACCGCGTACAGCGTGCCCGCTGACGCATAGACGATGTGGCCGGATTCCGCGTAGAAGGCCTGATCGCCGGCCGGAATGATGTCTTTACTGACGCCGGTCGCGGCGTCGCGAACCGCGATACGCCCTTCGGCGTCGTCGACGCGGACGGAGTAGAGAACGCCGCGCCCGTTTGGCAGCGCCGACGGGAACATGTGGTCCGTCGTCCTGTCGGGCACGCTGGTCAACGGCTTCCCGTCGCCGCCGCTGTCGGGCAGGATGAGCAGGCCCGTCTTGCGATCGCTCGTGGCGATGATGATCGTGCCGTCGGAGCTCCAAGTGCCGCCGCGCGTGTTCGTGGTGAGGCGCGTGAGGAGTATCGGTGGTCCGCCGGCGAGCGCCACCTTGAAGAGGTCGCTCCCGGCAAAGAACGCCACCCATCGCCCGTCCGGCGAGAAAAAGGGGCTGCGGACGTTGGCGAAGTCGGTGAGCTGACGCGGCTCGATCTGGTCGAGGTCGCGAATCATCAGGCGCCCGAGCGTCGTCGCGCCGGCGATATAGGCGACGCGCCTGCCGTCGGGAGAGATGTCGATCTGACGGTCGGTGACGCTCGCCGAGAGCGGCGCGGCCTGGGGCATGACGATCGCAAATCGGGCGATCGGCGCCGGCGCCTCGAACCTCCACGGCGCCCAAAGAATGAGGACTGCGGCCAGCGCGACGAGCGCACCCGTGGCGATGGCCGCTGTCAGGCCTAACAGCGCCCGGGTGCGCCGGGGCGCGGCTGCGGTCGCGGCCGTCGCGCCGTGGTCGAGCAGATCCCACGCGTCGCCGACGTCGCGCAACCGTCTCGCCGGCTCCTTTTCGAGGCAGCGGGTGACGAGGCGGCGCAGAGGATGCGGCACCCTGCTGATGTCTGGCTGTTCCTTCACCACCGCGGCGATCGTGTCGGTGACGTTGTCGCCGCCGAACGGGCGTGCGCCGGTCACCATCTCGTAGAGGACGACGCCGAAGGCCCAGATGTCGGCGCGCTTGTCCACCGCCTTGCCGCGCGCCTGCTCCGGTGCCATGTAGGCGGCGGTGCCGAGGATGATGCCCGCCTGTGTCATCGCCGGGCTCGTGACGGTGGTCAGCATCGACGCGCCAGAGCCGCTGCCGCCCGGTTCGATCGCCTTCGCCAGGCCGAAGTCGAGCACCTTCACGATACCGGCGTCGGTGATCTTGACGTTGGCTGGCTTCAGATCGCGGTGGACGATGCCGAGGTCGTGAGCCGCCCCGAGTGCGTCCGCGATCTGGCGTGCGATCGCGAGCGCTTCGTCGAGCGCGACCGGTCCACGGTCGATTCGCTCGGCCAGCGTCTCGCCACCCACCAGCTCCATCACCAATGCGCGCGTGGCGCCGGATTCCTCCACACCGTAGATCTGCGCAATGTGTGAATGATTCAGCGACGCCAGGGTTCGCGCCTCGCGATCGAAGCGCGCGAGCCGTTCCGGGTCCTGCGCGAGCGACGCCGGCAGTACTTTGATTGCGACGTCGCGTCCGAGCCTGGTGTCGGTGGCGCGATACACCTCGCCCATGCCGCCGGCGCCGAGCGTGGACACGACCTCGTACGACCCGACCCGCGACCCCGGAACGAGAGCCATCGATTGGAGGGCAGGATTATAGCTGGGTCAGGAAGAACTCCAGGACGACCTCGTCGTCCTCGGTGCCGTCCACGATCACCTGTGCGCGCAGACGGCCGCACTCCACGAAGCCGAGCTGCTTGTAGAACGCCTGCGCGGGCCGGTTCGACGCGCGCACCTGAATCACGAACTTTCGATAGCCGGCCGACGCGGCGAATCGCCTGGTGGCGTCGAAGAGCGCCTGGCCGACACCGTGCCGCCGCCAGGCGGGCAGCAGAAACGTGCCGAGTGCCCCGACGTGGGCCATTGACGGAAGGATCGTCGAGTAGAGGTCGAGGCTCTGATAGCCGACGACGTCTCCGGTCTCGGCGATCGCGACGTGGAACGCTTCGCGAGGCGACAACGACGCCAGATACCGCCGCTGTTCCTCTGCGGTCCACGGCTCTTCGATCGCCGAGTAGACGCGCTCGCGAGTCACGGCTTCCAAGATCGCGGTGATGCCGCCGGCGTCGTCGGGCGACGCCCGTCGAACCTGAAACGTCGCCACGAGCCTAGGCGCGTGCGGTAGCCCGCGCGTGCAGCGCGGTGGCAACGACGCGAGCGGAGTCGAAGGCCCCGTTCATCCAGGAACTCATGTCGGTCATATAGTCGCCGGCAAAGTACACCCGGCCGTCGGGTTGGCGCAACGGCGCGAGCGCCTGCAGCGCGGAGGGCGCTTCCGATCGCCAGGAGCCGCGGTTCCACGGCACACGTGGCCAGGAGACGGAGAACGCCGTCTCGAACTCCGCTGGATACTGCGGGTGCATGCGCCCGCCCATGTCGAGCGCCAGCCGCTGGCGTTCGTCGGGTGGCCGCTGGCGCATGGTTCTCGCGAAGTCCAGGAAGTAGCCGACGAGCACGCCCTTCCGTCCTGCGAATCCGTGCGACGGGTAGATGATCTGGCCGATCTCCTGGTCGGTCCATGACCGGCCGCCGAAGATGCCGTCGTCCTCTTCCCAGAAGCGGCGCTTGAACTGCAGGCCGATCTTGCCGGCGCCGTCGTAGTTCGACGCGGCAATCGCCGCCTGCACCGGTTGCGACAGATCCTTCGGCAAGGCGCTCAGCACCGGCAATGGAATGGTGCTCACCACGTAGTCGGCGTCGGCGCGTCTCGCCTGCCCGGCGGCGTCGGTGTACATCACCCACGCGCCTCGTTCGCCCTGGCGGATCTCCCGCACGTTCGCGCCATACGTCACGCGGTTGCCAAGGCGCGACGCCAGCGCCGCGGGAAGCCGGTCCATGCCGCCGGTGACCTGCATCATGGCGGCCTGCGAGTCCCAATCGATCCCCAGATAGAAGTCGTAGTTGGCTCCCAGCAGCTCGCGCAGCGGCAGCGGTTCCGTCCGGTCTTCGTAGCCGCTGCGGCGCGGCGACCCGCGGTAACGACCCTGCCCATCGAGCGAGCCGAACCGTCGAAGGTACGCGAGCAGCCGGTCGCGGTCGTCGTTCGTCAGCGGCTGATCGAGCTGCGTCTGCGACAGCGATTTGCTGAGCAGCTCCGCGACGTAGCCGTCCATGTCCGCGCGAGCCTCGCGCAGGCGCACGCTGCGGCCGGTCAGCGTCCTCGATCGAGTCTGGTAGACGTAGGCGCTCTCGCTGTCTACGACGAACGGTTCCACGGCGACCTGCAGCTCCTGGCAGTACGCCAGCGTGGTGTGGTGATGGTGCGAGATCCGCATCGGCCCGGCGTTGAAGTACAGACCGTCGTCGAACGCCGCCGTCTGAGTGGAGCCTTCCTCTTCGCTCACGGTGCCGCGCCGGACCGTGAATACGCGGCCGCCGGACCGCGCACGTCCCTCGAGCACGCGGCAGTCGTAGCCCACCTTGCCCAGCTCGTAGGCGACCGTGAGCCCGCTCAGGCCCGCGCCCAGCACGAGCACGCGCGTGCCGGACACCTTTCCCGACAGCCCGAACCGGGTTTGTGCCGGCATGGCCAGCAGCCCCAGGCCGGTCATCGATTCGTACATAAGCGATGCACCGCCAGCGGCCGCGGCCCGCATCAGGAACCGGCGTCGAGTTACCACCTCTGGCGGCTACTCCTTTTGAAGAGCAAAGACGTTGCCCTCGGGATCGACCGCTTCGACGGCGCCCCACGGGCGTCGAAGGAGCGGCAGCCCCATCGCCTGGATCGAGGCAAGCGTCGCCTCGACGTCGCGCACGGCGAACGTCAGCTTGGTCCCTCCTTGTTCCCGCGCACGAGGCGGCGAGTCGATCGTAATACCAGCCGCGATGGACGAGGGAATCGCGTGCAGCGAGAAGCGCGCGCCATGGCCACCAAACTCCACCCAGTCGGGCAGCCGCGTCGCTTCGATCGGCTGGAGTCCCAGCACCTCGCGGTAGAAGGCCGTGAGGCGAGGCAGGTCTTTCACGAACAGCATCACACCAGCGAGCGGCATCGCCTACGCTTCTACGCCGGCGGTCC